>JAABUU010000062.1_pt1 | contig 249650 bp, 255 predicted proteins | sample 5559301 | NCBI WGS metagenome assembly JAABUU01 (sample SAMN10711884, study PRJNA513360) | rock metagenome | isolation source: Antarctica rocks | place: Antarctica: Victoria Land, Richard Nunatak white | reverse complement strand
ATTGTGGAGGGATGGGGAGAGGGGATGATAGGAGGGGAGAAGAGTGGAAAGGGAGAAGGGGGAGGAGGAGGAGGAGGAGGAGGAGGGAAGGAAACGTCGTAGAGGGGGCGGAAGAGAGGATGGGGTGAGATGGGAACAGGAGAGGAGAGGAGGGGAGGAGATGGGGGGAGGATGTGAGGGAAAGGGGGAGGGAAGAGAGGATGAGGAGGGAAGAGGAGGGGATGTGAAGAGAATGGGAAAGAGGAGGAAGGTGAGGTTGTGGGGTATGCAGGGGTAACGGGGAAAGAAAGAGGGAGAGGAGAGAGGAGAGGAGAGGAGAGAATGATGGGAGGCGTTTTGATGGTATGAAATCTTAGGTAAGGGTTTAAAATTGAAGATGAGGTTTTCCTTGTGAGGGATTGAGATGTGGGCAGGGAGGAGGAGATATGAAAGCGAGATGGGACCATTGAGGGATTGGTTCCGCAGATGTAGAAGATGAAGTAGAGCGGAGAGAACAAAGAGAGAATTCTGCGTTGCGTGCAGGTACAGCCTGCCACTACCTCATTCACGACTACAACCCCAAATGGGGAATCGGTATCTGGAAGGCCCCCGCTTCCAAATTCTGTTCCTAGCAAGACCCTATCTATCGGCGTTCTTCCTCGTTCGATGCTTATCATACCGTTTCGCGATCTTTTCTGTTTCAGACGTGAAAAAGCTGGTGGTCAGACATGGGAGATGTATGTGGAGGTATGCGGACGGGACCTTGGCGTTCTGGTTACGGGATACATATGTAAGGCTCTCGAATGGCTGGAGCTGCCGCCCTCTCTTCTTCAATCTGACTCGTCTTAGTGCCTGCACGGCCGTGACGGCTTACACATCAGATAGCTCATTATCTAAAACGTTAAAGCTGTAGACTGCATCTGGATTGCGAGGTTGCCACGCTAGAATACTGGCTTGGGATTGATATCTGGGGGTGGCGGAAAGCCCGCGTGTTGTTTCTCATCCCTAGCATCGTGTAGTGTAGCAGAAGGCGTTGGAATTCCTAAGAACTTGGGCTGAAGTATCGGGAATATATGAGGTTGTGACAGAAACAATGCGATGCCCGCATGGATCTGGTGCAAGAGAATATGGTTCCATAAGTATACAATCCTTACGCGGAGATCGACAGAGTTATATCGAGTAGGTAAAATTTCGCTAAACCGATGAGAAATGACAAATCGGGGTAAGAAGATGAGGAATCATTGAATGGGACGCGCTGCTTTACCTAACAAGAAAATGTGTATGGTGATAGGCCACCTCGGTCTTCGACGCGCCCATGCTTTGCAGGCAGATGTATGTACCTTAGGTCCTCGATGGCTTGTTTTGGGGCCGGGGATCGATCATAGACATATCCGACGCTAAACAGCGATGAAAAACGGAGAAGTTCGATCTTCGTCCTTTCGCTTGAATCACCTCTTGGGATCTGATCAATACGTTCCTCAAGAAATCTAGGTAGGAGTTTTCATCTCCGATTGTGGATGACCCAATGAGGGTTTCCTCGAAATATGTGCATGCAACAGAAGAGGCACATCACATCCTTGGATGTGTCATTGTCTGACTACTTCGCCTTGTGAGCTAAGCTTGAGCTTCTTATTCGAGAGGCTTACAACAAAGCCCCATAGAAGGCCTATCTTCGGCCAAGCTCATTGCTACCGCTTCCCTACCTTGATAAACATTTCTTATCAAGATAGAGCTCGAGCCAAAGATCCAATAGGTATCAGGGCACGGGATACATCTATAATTCACGAGGTTTTGGCCCTGAACAGTACCGGCGTACTTTCCGCAGCAAGCGCTTCCCTCTCATCCACCGTCAAATCGCTCTCTGCCTTTCGAAGCCTTACGAAACCAGCCAGGATGACCAAAGCTGTTGCAGCGCAAGCAAGTTGATACCAAAACACGTTTTGATAACTTCTTTTCATCCCGAGACCCGCGGTTTCCGTCTGGATAAAGTCCGCAAAAGCGAGCAGAAAGGCGATTCCTAGGTAGAGTAAACTGTTGATCAATGCACCTGCGAGACCCTGTCGCTTTGATGAGAGATTCGTGGTTATGAAAATGTTGACCACATTGAAAGTGATGTCAATTCCAATTGTCGCACAAACCATCGATGGAAAGACATAAGCCCAGTAGTTCGCACCGATAGGAGCTACCGCAAATAGCACGGATGGCACTGTCCAGCCGAGTCCGGCAACAATAACCAACATCGTACCTGGAATGAGATGAAGAACGTACCCTCCCAGGATTGAGACAAGGATTCCTCCAACGCACATGGGACTGAACCATGCTGAAACCTGTAGGGGCGTGGTCCCCATAATGTCTTGCATATAGAGCGTCCCGTAGAGTAGGAATATTCCAAGGCACCCATATGAGAAGAAAAGGGCTATAAAAAGAGATTTGATATATGGAATACTGAACAGGTCGAACGGTAGAAGTGGATTCTTAGCGACATAGCCTTCCACGTAAGCAGCGAGGCCGAGGAGTAAGGAGCCTATGATAAGCAAAATATAGATATATGGTGTTTTCCACTGATTGGGCGCTCCGGCGCTGTCAGTAATTCCGAAGACTACCAAGATCAGCCCGGAGACAATGAGCGCCGTTCCCAGCCAGTCCATTTCCACCCTCATCTTTTTATCCTCTTGGAAATCATTCGGTACAGTCAAAATAGCAGCGATAGTAGTAGTAAATAGCAGGATTGCACCTATCCAGAAATACCAGCCAAACCTTAGGAATTGCCCCGTCAGACCTGCAATGAAAATCCCAAAGAAGAAGCCCAGAGGTGCTGAGCCGCCGTAGAGGCTGAAGACCAGATTTTTTGCGTGGACCCGGTCGGTACATGTTGCTCATCAAAGAAACCCCAGAGGGCAAAAAGGCTGACGGCCCCAAGCCTTGGAGAGCACGGCAAAAGTCTAGCATGAGTTCATTGATAGCAAATCCTGCAATCACGGACCAAACGCAGAACCATATCAACCCAAGGATGAAGATCGGGTAAGCGCCGTATTTATCTGCCAAACGACCAAAAGGCAAGAGAAATGCTGCCGTCACGAGGGCAAAAGCGCCCGCTGGCCAGACTGCTCCGGCTTGAGGGATGTCGAGCTTGACGAGAAGAGTCGGAAGAATGACGTTGAAACCAGACACGAAATATTCCTACAGTGGATCAACATCGATCACGGGAAATGTGTCCTCTGTCCTGCCAGATGGTAACTTACGGCCATAAACTGTGAAGCAATAACCGAGTAACAGAAGAACACCTCCGCTCCCGGAGACTTGAGTTTCGCTGGCCTTTCTCTCCCAAGCCGTTCGATGCGCTGCCGCTCTGTTTCTGCAGCCTCGTGTTGTCCGCCTTCAGGAATCGAAAGCTCTAAATTGGATCCATCCGGTTTCTCGGGTTTACCAGCCACAGGAACCGCATATTCAGATTGATACTTAGGCTCTGTAGGGTTCTCCGCAGCACTGTCATGGTCCATTGTATCCTGAGAATCTCCACAGAAGCGATTTTAGTTTCAAAGATTGTCCAGTATACTTGGAGACGGAGTCCTGTCTCTCGATAAGAATGCTGACAATGTGGAAGGCGAGCAGAAGGGTGCATGAGCTCTATGCACGCAGAGAAGGACTGCAAGCCAAACGCCAATCCAACTACGTTAGTGCTTCCTATACAGAAGGTGTTCAAGGTAAACATTACCATAGGTTCAACTCCTGATCGCGCTGCTTGCCTGATTAAGGGTTGAAATTTGACAATCGGCGATCCGACCGCGGGGTTGCCTCCAGGCGTCCAAGGGACATAAACTATAGACGCAGGGCGGTTTTTATCGGAGTATTCAAACCAAGCACTTTTTTGAATTACAAAGTCCGCTTGTTCGCACACTCAATTAGAACCGCCCCGAGTAGTAGTGCTCTATATCAAGACGCGTGTCTAGAATTTCCTAATCTCCAGAATCTTGGACTCTTAGACAGCTGCCCTTTCCGGATCTTCATCATTGGTACTATGGCTAATAATCAAAAGGTATACGCTTTGACTGTCCACCGCCTTCCATGGAGTTGGCCAACTAAGCTTATAGTAGCTCGTGCTGTATTCGTGGGTTGGGTCCCAATGGGCTGGTGTTGCTCATCTTGGACTCGCTGAGAAGGGGTTCGAGGTTGAGATCAAGGAAATCGACCTTAGTAGGGGTTTCCCATTTGTAAGGGGGAAAAGTCACTGACAATCGTTGATACAGTCAAGGCCGAAAATTTTAAACCCGAGTATCTCAAGGTAAATCCAAACGGGACGGTGCCAACATTGATAGCTCCATCGATAAACGAGCCGCTCGTCGACACCCGGCCAATCCTGGATTTCCTTGACCAATCCCGACCTTCTAAGGACAGGCCAGACCTGACACCTGTCGGTGCACAAGACAAGGCCGCGGCCAATGCATTGGTCGAACTCGTTCACTCGAGCGATCTTGAAACCGGTCTCGTACTTTTCGGATGCTTAAGCAACGACGAGATCGATCGAATAAAGGCTTCTCCATTGTTCGCCTACCTCGCTGCCCGGAATGTTGCACTTGAACAGTACCTTTCCGCCGATTCGACGAACCACAAATGGCGCCACGCTCAAAGAAAATGGTGGCCTTTACCATCTCTTCACCGACGCGCCACAAATGGATCGTGGTGCCTTTTTCAAAGATACTGCAGCCGGATACCAGAGGTTCGCAACCGGCTTGGACTTACTTGAGCGCCAAATACGTCTTCCTTATGCCATTGGAGATCACGTAACTGTGGCTGACTTGCACATTGTTCCGTGGCTATCTCACGCTCTATGGGCGCTTGGGACAATCGATAGATCTGAATTCTCGAAGCTTGAGGGACGTATTCAACTGACGGTTCCTGACTTCAAATTTGGACCAAGACTTCGGGAATGGTGGAGTAATTTTGGCAAACGTGACAGCTTTCAACAGGTCTTTAACGTGCTCCACTAAGACGCTGATATGACTGATATCAATTTACCATATCTGCAGAATTCCGCTATAGGTTCGCTTGACACAGCGTTTCCTCTCCAGGGTGATGGCGTTCCTCCCATCTATCAAGGCCTTCCAGTTGCTCCAGTTTCTCCGGCGGTACGAAGGTTTAAATCAAGCGATCCTCGCCGGAGGGTCCGAGTCCCAGAATCCTCAAAATCATCAGATTGCATCGTTCCAGTAGGGCTGTGGAGATGACTAGCTAGCCGCCACTTATTACCTACCTCAGGCAATTCTCTGTAGCTAGCTCTTCCTCTTCACGCACCCCAGTAGCCAATACGATCCTATGAATCTATCAGGCCAATAGCGTACGTTGTTTGGATCGCCAGCCAGTCAGGGTCCATCCACTAACCCTCATTCATCCGCCGATCCCATCGACACTGAACTAGTTGGTCAAGCCGGCCTTCTTATACCCTTGATCATTGGTGACGGTGAGAATATGTCTCCACCATAAACGACGGTAAAAGCATGCGATGTGCTGCTGTTTCTAATGCGATATGACAGGCTTTGCGGCTAGATATGATCTCTAGCCGCCGCTTCGGGGCGGCTACTCCTAGTTGCGTCAGCCTAGAGCTGAGGCACTATGAGCTAATGGTGGTCAACTCGAATGCGAGACTCCGTATTGGCTTTCCATGTCAAGCATTTCACAGAGTATCCGCAATCTTGTAAACAAGCTTCTCCCCACTAACCTTCCCATCCCTCATCTCCTGCATTCCCTCCAAAACCCCCTTCAAACCGTTCGGCCTCACGCTGGGCGGATGCACCTTCAGCTTTCCTTGCTCCAGCAACTGTCCTGCCAGCTTCCAGAACATGACGCCGAACTCAAAGTCCTCTTTACTCGCCGGTCGGCCGTAGTCGGTCAGGGGCTCCCCGGTGGCAGTGTACGCCAGAGTACTCTTACTCTCTACATCCTTTCGTGGGCATTCGATTGGCTCAAGGGCGCTGTAGATGCCGCCGGTAGTGGAAAGGGGGTCGGCACACGTCTTGGCACTCGCGTCGATGGAGATAGTGTCCACGGCGTGTCTTAGCTTGTCGGCCGCGAATTCGCGGATTTTACTGCCGCAACTGGGATCTTTGTAGTCGAAAGCTTCGTTGGCTCCCGGAGTCTTGACCAGGGAAAAGTTTCGCGGTGAGCATGTCATGATAACGGTAAGGTTTGAGCTGAGTATCTCGAATCAGTAAATTTCAGTCTTTTAAAGTGTCTGTTTGGGAGCCTTGCAGTTTTGCGAACTGGATGGCGAGAGTACCAGTGGCTGTGCTGCCGCCATAGATGAGTAGTGGGAATTTTTGCTTAACCGGTTGAGTTGGAAACGGCAGCTTCAGCGATTGGTAGAGAGCCTGGCCGACGGTGGTACTGCAGCAGAATCTCAACAACGCCGATGTTCGTCGAAAGATGGGGGTTGACAAAAGTCGTACATGCCTACGCCCAGCGTTGCGGCTTCCTCGAAGCTCATGCCATTCAGGATCGGGATTTGCAAATCGCCTTTTGCAGTGACATACTCAGCGAAGGCGCCATCCTCGTAGTTGTTGCCGTTGCTTCCATGAATGAAGCCGCAAACACGGTCGCCCTACGCGAATTTTTTTGTTACGTTGTTACCCACTTCCAACACCGTGCCGGCATAATCGCAACCGACTGTAGCGCTTGGTTTGCCCTCACCGTCGACATGTTGCCAGTCGGTCGGAAGTTTCGGGATTGGGGTGTCTGGGACGAGGCGAGCGTCTCCGCGGCTCTTAATCACAATCGCCTTCTGCTGAGAAGCCATGATTGACAAGATTAGGAGGCAATAGACTTTGGGACCGCTGTATTGAATTCGTGGTGGTGGATGATGTATTAGTGCACGGCTTCAGTGATGTTAAGACATCAAATATCAATCAAGTCATATCAGTATTGCGGTAAATATATAATGTTCACAGTAACAGTATAACGGCTCAGATATGCAGGATGCATTGGAGGTGGTAAGATCAGAATGCATGTAACGGGAAATGCTTCACACCTATTCGTGTGTTTGTATTGCGGCATAGATTGGTTCGTGCCATTTAGGCAAACCGCACACTGCATAAAAGACAACCAATCGCACGATTTGCTCGAATTGGAAGTACTTTTATGTCCATCAAATGACTGTCATGCATGCATCCAAAGCAGAACGTAGAGTAAGGTACCTTCGATGACTGACACTCTCTATCCGGATAGAGTCTGGGCATCTAATACCTTCATTAGACCGCTTATGAACGGTTCTGCAGGTGAAGAATTTTGTCGTCTCAAGGCATATCGGCAGATTACCGCCAATGAGTTGGTGTTCATCCACCCATGCCACCTGATAAACATGCTAGGCGTCAACATCGCTCACATAAAGCGTAGTATATTTGATCAAGTTCCACATCAATGTGCACAGAGGTCAGAGATCTCCTCAAGACGATTCTGGCATAGTTAGCTTCAAGATCAGGTCGAGTACACCTGAGCGCAGATATGCTGGGATTGGTGGGGTTGATGTGGAAAGATCAAGTCTGCATGCGATTAAAGCGAGGTTCCGAGGAAGACCTCCTGTACCTCCGTATGCATTAACAAATTCCGTACCATGGTGAGGTCCCATAGAAATTAGGCCACAACGTCCATCTTATCACCGGACCACGGTCTGAAAAGCGAATAGAAGATAGGTACGGAGGTACGTTGCTCGAATCATGGAACGTTGGACAATTGCTTGAGCTTGGACCAAGTGCTCGGCAAAAACTTCTCTCACCTACGAATAGATCGCCACGATCGCCTATGCTCACAAAATTCATCAATCCATATTATTTGTGAGTTGACAGTTCTGGTCACACCAGGGTCACGTAGACCTATACACGACAGGATTCAACAAAAATGCCAAAGGAGCACAAGAAGCGCGGCCGACGGGAAGAGAAGAAAAGAAAGCGCGAAGACGTGCAGGAGGACGCTCTGCCAGCAAAGCGGTATAAATCCGAAGACGCGGAAGCAGATGTTGAAATCCTCGCCGGTGATGAAACTCAACATTATGGACATCACGACGTTGCTGCTGCGCCTGGAGAGATCCAATTCTATGGCTTACTCGACGAAGATGAGCAAGAGTACTTCAAGCGAGCCGACGCGATGCTAGAATTAGACCAATTCGCAGATCCTGAGGAGCGCTCTCTTTTCCTTGCCAACGTCTACAAAGAAGCCAACGGGAAGGAGCTGAAGATTGCCAATAGTCAGTCTTGTTCAAGGCTAATGGAGCGACTGATCTTGATGTCGACACCGAGCCAGCTAAAGGCGTTATTCCGGAGATTTAGTGGGCAGTAAGGACGCATAGTGTCAGGCTTCATTTTATCACAGCTAACGCCTGCAGCTTCCTCAATCTAGCACAACATCGCTTCGCCTCCCATTGCTGTGAGACCTTGTTCCTGCAATCGGCACCAGTCGTCAATCAAGAGCTGATAGCTCCTTTGGAAGAACAACAGGCTGCAACAGAGAATGGAGAGCCCTACGTATCTATGGAGAACCTATTCTTATACACGCTCAATGAGCTCGAAGGTAATCTTGGCTACCTGATGACTGATCCCTTCGCATCGCATACCATTAGAGTTCTACTGGTTGTGCTTTCAGGGAAACCGATAGCCGACTCCAATACAACGTCGCTTCTACGGAGCAAGAAGAAGGAAAATATCTCTAAAACCGTCCGCAATTCAAATCCCGCAGAAACTAAGGAATTAATTCGAGCTGTACCAGATTCTTTCCACGAAGCGTTAGAGAAGATGATCTCAGGCACAGTCACTCATTTAGATACCACGTACCTTCGGGCACTGGCGTGCCACCCTGTTGGTAATCCCGTTATACAGCTTCTTCTAGAGTTGGAGCTTTCGAGATCTGGAAAGCAAAAAGCCAAGGAGGAAAGCTCGCTTTTCAGAAAGCTTTTGCCTGATGATCCCTCCGAGGAAGGGACCGACACTGTTTCGTTTGTTAACCACCTGCTGTACGACTCGGTAGGGTCTAGGTTATTGGAAGTCATTGTTAGACTTGCCCCTGGTAAAACATTCAAGGCACTGTACCGGGGTCTGTTTCAAGATAAGCTTGGAACCATTGCAAAAAACGAGACTGCAGGGTTTGTGATAATTAAAATACTTGAGCGATTAAACAAGGAAGATCTCCAGCGAGCAATGGAACAACTTTGCCCGCAAATTGATTTACTAGTTGAGCGACAGCGGACCTCTATCATAAAGATGCTCATTGAACGGTGTAGAATCAGGCTTGTGGACACGGCACCAATTTCTCTGGCAATAGTAGAGGCTTATGGCAAAGAGCCTGCAGAAAGGTTGTCCAGGATGCTAAGGTTGAACACGGTCAATACAGATGGTATGGCCGAGGACCGTAAGAAGCAGGTGGAGAGTCAAGATAGTGGGAAGGCACACGGGTCTCTCCTCGCACAAAGCATGCTTGAAGCACCAGATACGTTGCGTAAGCTCGTTACTGAAGGCCTACTCACGATGGACATTCCCGGACTTATAGGTCTCTCCAAGGACCGGACAGGATCACGTGTATTGCAAAACGCATTAACATTGTCAGATCAAGACACGAAATTCCGACGGGTGCTCATTCAGCGTTTCCTTGGCCACATGGCGGAATTGGCGTCTGACACTATCGCATCGCACGTGGTTGATTCGTTTTGGGCTACCACCAGTGGACTTACATTCATCAGAGAACGTATTGCTGGTGAATTGCTTGCGAATGAACCGCTACTAAGGGAATCATTACCGGGAAGGGCAGTATGGAGAAATTGGAAGATGGACACTTTCAAAACGAAGAAATACCAATGGATATCAGATGCGAAAGAGAAAGACAGCGCTGCAAAGACTGGCATCGAGCTCGCTAGGGAGCGGTTTGCTGCTTCCACGAAAAGAGTTCGACCAAATGGACGACCAACCCAACCCAAATTTAGCAGCGGCGCCAATGGAATTTTGGTTCAGGGCAAATTCTAATCGCTTGGCGGCGGGAGCTTATGCGTCTCGGGCCCTACCAGACACCTTAATTATGATGACGATACCAATGAGAAAAGAACAATACATTTCTATCGCACGCTGTTGATTGCGATCATTTTTGTATATATTACTGTTGGAGATTTTCTATACAATATGTCGGTCAATGACTCAAGCTTACCTGAAAGACCTGCTAAGAAGCAGCAAATCCTTGCTCGTGCTGATGAGGTTTCTACTGTTCGTCCAGCCCTGCGACTTTGATCAGGCTGAAGCAGTCTGTCAATCGGCCTGATATAAAAACTAACTGAAACAGCTTTTGAACGCAGTACAAGAGCTTTTGATCCCTTTCATACGCTCAGCAGATGAGGATGCTACTGCGAAACACACAGGTCATGGTCTTCAAGTCGGAGGCGGCGGACCTCGGACTGTACTCGTCGAACACCACAAACCCCAGAAGCTGGCCCAACTCTTAGATCTGCAACTACCTGATGTCGGGTTAGGAAAAGATGGCCTTCTCGATTCGCTGAAGCAGATTCTCCAATACTCTGTAAACACCTGGGACCAAGGCTTCCTCGACAAACTCTACGCCTCCACCGACGCCGTCGGCGTCGCCTCTGAACTCATTCTCGCTGTTCTCAATACCAATGTTCATGTCTACCAAGTCTCCCCTGCGCTCACTCTTATCGAAAAAACAACCTCTCGCGCCCTCGCCAACCTCTTCGGCCTTACCGGACCCCACGCAGGCGGCACTTCTATCCAAGGCGGATCGGCCTCTAACACCACTTCCATGGTTATTGCCCGCAACACCTTGTTCCGCGATACAAAGGAGCATGGTAACTCCTCTCAGAATCGCAAGCTCGTCCTTTTCACCAGCGCGCACGGTCACTACAGTATCGAAAAGGCAGCCCAAATGCTTGGTCTCGGCAGCTTCGCAGTCTGGTCCGTTCCCACTGACTCGGCGGGTCGCATGCTTCCCTCCGCTCTCTCTTCCCAAATCGAAAAGGCCAAGGCGGAGGGACACACACCGTTTTACTTGAACGCCACAGCCGGCACAACTGTCCTCGGCTCCTACGATCCCGTTGCCGAACTTTCCACCATTTGCACCGCTCATAATCTATGGCTGCATGTTGACGCATCCTGGGGCGGTCCGGCGATCTTCTCTCCTACTCATGCGCACAAGCTTAAAGGAAGCCACCTTGCCAATTCCATAGCTGTGAACCCGCACAAGATGATGGGAGTCCCCATCACATGCTCTTTCTTGCTGGGAGCAGATATGCGACAATTCCACGCCGCAAATACGCTGCCTGCTCCATACCTCTTCCATTCCGACGAAACAAGCCTGAACCCCAATGCGGAAATCTACGATCTCGCAGATCTGACACTCCAATGCGGTCGTCGCGGCGACAGCCTCAAGCTCGCCCTTGGCTGGATCTTCTACGGCAAGCATGGCTACGCCGCCCATATCGACAATGCTTTCGACACAGCCGCGTACATGGCCTCCTGCGTCTCTTCTCACCCAGATCTTGTCCTTGTATCCGAAAACCCGCCACCTTGCCTGCAAGTATGCTTTTATTACGCATCCGGGAAACAACTGAGAGAAGCCAAGGATGAGAATTCAAAGGTGACGAAGGCGGTAGCGGAGGGATTGGTGACGAGGGGGTTTATGGTCGATTATGCTGCGGGGGAGAGGGGGGCGTTTCTGAGGTGCGTGGTTCATCGGGGGACGAGGAGGGAGACGGTGGAGGGCCTTTTGGTGGCTATAGGAGAGGTTGGGGGAAAAGTGTGGGGGAGGTTGGGTGAGTAAGGGGGTTGGCTGTGGTGGCTCTGATGTCGAATATGGAATGGGGGAAGGGGGAGAAAAGCGAATAGACTGCTGTTGTGAATGACAAAGGGGTCCGGGTTGCAAGCGCTCAGGACACCACCGTTCTACGCCATCAACACATAAAATCAATAGATTATAGCATAGAACATATAGATGCCATAAAGTATCTTTGATTAACCCCCCTTTTCCAACATCGACAATCCCCCCTCACCCCTCGATAAACGTAAAGACCAAAACAAAACCTAGCCCCGAACAGCAACAAGCTCCTCGATATCAGGACACACCCTTTTCCCCCCATAGGCCCCAGCAGATTTTATCTGCAAATGTCGTACTTGAAGTGACACAAACGTCATATGCTGTAAAATCATTGCAGTGCATTCCCCCCCTTCCGCCACTTCAACCATCCACACACACCCACCCACCCCTCGAACCTCCAGCGGACGACACCAACCTACGCTATCTCCATGAATCTCACCCGTAATAAAAACCCCATCTCGCACATGATGAAATTTCTCTGCAGTGCTGTGGATGATGTGCTGATAAGAGTGGTATTGGTAGGAATGTGTAGATGGGCATATTATTAAAAAGTCCTTGCATATTGATGGATTGAAAGGTTGGGGAGATACGATCGCGATCACGACAGGTCAAGTTTTATGGCCCTCGGATTGTTAAATGGGTCCTGAAACAATCCAATGAGGTTCCGGAGATGACTCGGTTTGAATTTTAGTAATAGAAAATGAAAATATCCTAGGAGATCTAAGCCAGAGAGGCTAAATTGTTTCAGCAAATGACCTCCATGCTTCCTGAGGTGGAAACATGCATCCAGCAATCCCTTCACAATCTAAAAACGCCTAACCCCTTCACCCTCTTTTCCACACCCTTCCTCCCCCCCGCAGCTCAAACTCTCTCACCTCCTTCCCCCAACATCAACACTGCTACTCCTCCCCAAACTAACACTACTGCTCCGCCGCCTCTGCCTCCTCCTCTCCTCCGGATCCTGTGGATGTAGCCCACTAGCCTTAGCAAACAGATTCAGAATATCCGTCAAACTGACTACCCCGGACAGTCTGCCGCTCATGCGGGCGCCTGGAAGGGCAGCGGCGCTGACGGAGGGGGTGATGGCGAGGGGAAGGAAGGGAGGGGAAGCTTGGGGAAGGGTGGGAGCTTGGTGAGGGGGTTGGAGGACCGGGAGGGTGTGGAGGATTGGGGCGGCGGGTTGGGCGAGCGGGGTGTGGGGGTTGGATGCTGAGGGGGAGGGGGAGTCAACGACCCACATTCTGTTGGGAGGAGGGGTTAGTCAGGGGCTTGAAGGGGTGGCGATGGGGACGAACCGGTGGGCTTTGGTTGCGACAAGTTTGGCGACGGTGTGCGCGAGGGTGGAGTAGGGGCTGACGTGGAAGACGGGGTAGGAGTCTTTGCCGTCGTTCATGCCGCGGGTGGAGAGGATGACGGAAATGAAGTGGATGCAGGTGTTTTCCAAGAGGGGGGCGGAGGATGATGTGGTGAGGAGCTGGGAAAGTTAATGGGGGAGTTTTTGGATAGTTGCTGCGAGGGTAGGCTTACCTTGACGTCGACATTGGAGATGTTGCCTACGACGTTGTACTGGCTGTCAACGACAGCAAGGGACGTGACGCCTTCGTTGTTCATCAATTTTAGGGCTTCTTTGAGGGGCTTGTCGCCACTGTAGGGTATGATTTAGCATACGCAGTGTCCAGCGTCCCAAGTATAGGAGGCCTACTTGACCGAGATCAATTGTTGAGATCCAATGTTGAGATCTCGAATGGTCTGGGGGTAGAGCTGGTCGATGGAAGGGAAGCTCCGGCCATTGTCCCACAGAAATTGTACGAGCCTCAATTGGCTTAGGATCCCAATAACATTACTCGTGCCCTCTTGGACCACCACGATACGGTGTATGCCACCTCCGAAAGTCTCTACCGCCTTTGTAAGGTTCGCTGTGTGTGGAAGTGTGATATAGGGCTCTTTGGTTCCTAAGCTCTTCGCATCTTGAAGCGGAATATTGAAGCCTTGCTGTGCTTTCCTCGCAAGGTCTCGGAAGATGGATAGGTGTTCTTCGTCAGGTTGCAACTGGCCAGTAGCAAAGAGGAGGTATTGCGTGAGATCGCTATAATCGAAGGTTGCCACGGCCGATCGTTCTTGTGGACTCGAACGGACGAGCAGAACAGCGGCACCAGATTCGGTCAGAAGCTGCAGCAGAGATCAGGGACACGTCTGGCAGTTTCGTAAATGGAATGTGACATCCTACATTCGTAGCTGCCTCCACACCAGTGTCGAGTTCCACAAAACGCAAATCTTGCGGATTGACAAGCTCACCAACGCCAATGGTCTGCCAATCACGTCCTGCGAATGCCGGGTCAGCTGAACCAGCTGTCGGGGGGTTATTTAGCAGCTCTTGCATCTGAGCTTGAGAGAAAGATAGATGACGATTCTGACGTGGAGATGGGGGCATGCCACGTAAGTGCTCCGTGAAGCTTTGACGGTGGCTCTGGCTCGGGCTGGAGTTGTGAGCTCGATGTGTAGAAGGAGTCCGTGATGGTGTAGAGCGTATCGAATCCTCGCTAGAGCGAGGAGAGACGCTGTGCGCGTACTTGTTAGCCTCTTCTGCCATCTTTGCGCCGACTATTATTAGACGTTTCTCTTCGAATAACAGAGCTTGACAGCCAAGTCTCAAGGTAGGCGCAAGTAAGTGTTGAGCACGGCAACGACTGAGGACATACTGAATACAGTGATGAGTTGAAAGTCGCGTATAGCGTGATAACAGATATTCTACGTCCACCAAGGTCAAACGACGACGCACCAGAAAATAGACGCTGCGCTTATCGACTTCCCCGCAATCTTAACCGAGGCGATGGCGCTAGTTGGCAATCGGCGTCACATCCGCATATCCCCGACTCAAAATCAAAACATCTCTGCAAGTGCTCGTAGAGAACAGAAACTAACCTCGCAAACGTAATGAACCTACGAGCAATTAACATACAGCCCATTCAAAAGCTGGACCCCGAGGCTGTCACTTTATTGGGTTGACAAGGGTTTGTAACGTGACACGTCATGTCTGATCCTTGAAATTGCGTGCAGAACCCTAGCGTTGGAAGACAGATGCATACACCGCCTCATCGTTTGGGAAGGGGAGTTTCTACTTGATCCTTTCAATATGGAAGTTTGGATGTTGAACACTGCGCCCCGGCATCGATGGTCCAATGATGATCGCCAAACATTTCGCCCTCCCCATCAGTGTCCCAGATTGCCACGATATGAATGATCTCTGAACCACCAGGGAAGCCAGAGGCTCTGAGACCTATACTACATATGAGGAGCAAGGTCCCTTGTTCAAGCAAAGTGTGATATCGCAACTCTATATGTCATTTTTCATTCAACGTACGAAATTGAATTCCTGTGGATATTTTAGCTGAACCGGCCGGGTTGCGTCGTGCTCCTCGGAAAACCTCCTCCTAATATACTCCAAAACATCTCTAGTCTAGAGTCTCGTGCATGGCAGGTCTATGTCACGGCTGCAGTCTGTGGCGTGCTTATTTTCCTGTTCAGTACGATACAAATGTGTACAAAACTTTTTCTAATAAAGCAACACCACTTTCATGACGACTGTAGGTTTCTGCATTTCGTCTGCTTTCAATGGCCCGTCCCTGACTACATCTAGATGCATCGATCATTTCAACTGTATGGATATTTTTATGTGATGGTTTAAGAAAATCTTATGCTAAGAGAATGATAGCTTGGCGTCTACATATACACTGGTTTTACGCGCTTGAGGTCTTATAGAACTGGTTAGGTAAAATACGATTTCTTAGAGGCACAGCAAGGCTACGGGCGACACTTATGGGAGAACGACCGTGCAACTTTTACAAACAAACAGCAATCAGTACGGATCAGAACCAACCTCCGTTTCGTTATGGTTGTCCTGACCTGGTCTTGCAGCTCTTCATTATATCGAAATTTCTCTACCCTCCAATAGTATCTATATTTCTGGTTAAGCTGTCTCTTCGTATGCTTTTCGTTAAATTATCCCGGCCTCATAGTCGCTTGAGCCATGTCATTTACTTTGGTATAGTCTTCACCTTCTTATTTTACTTCTCCAGCATGGTTTCTATTTTTGATCTCTGCATTTTAGATTCGGGAGAGAACTTTGAATCAGTTCAGACATCTCGCTACCAAGGGACTGGGAATCTCGAAATAATTCAGGGCTCGGTAGACATCCTGAGTGGTTTCTACGTTCTGGGAATAACTGTTACTCCCATTCTGAAGCTCCCACTTCAGATGAAAGGGAAGATCAGACTTCTCCTGGATTTTATGACTAAGCTTCTGTGAGTCACTCCAGAGCTTGCGTGCTATCCTATCAAGTTGTTGATCCATGAAGCGCATGCATAAGCAGCTGTGTAGGGCTATGGGCTCAGTACAATTTTACCCAGTCCCAAGACACAACATGGGACGCGATTGATCCGATTAATCTGGTGCAAGTGACAAGCTCACTTTGCACGACTTCATAAAACTAACTAAGGTAGGATGTTCGAGATGAGTGTGGGCATCGTTGTTGGTCGCTCGTGCTTCCTGCCTTCTTCCGGCATGCAGGAAACCCTATCAACGCTTGGCTTAAGACCTTTGTTAGGAGAAAAAACGCCGTAACTCCCACTACCATCGTCGCCATCAGAATGGCTGTATCTGAAGTTGACATATCCCGCGATTCTGGACATTTAGGATACGTTCAAGCCGAACTGAAAGATGAAGATAAGATCTCGCGAAACCGGCGATAGAATTCATATCATACCATCCTATGTTGCCACAACAGGCCGACTCGGGGCTTTCGTGGTCGATTGGGTGCAGGACTGAGAGTGCATAAGTGTCTTTAGCTCATTGGGCTGCGACGTCGATGGAGGTCTATCATGTCAAGATGGGGAACTAGGACTAAGACAGTATGCTGCACCTTATGCTTGATAAAGCGAAAGCGAGTCTTGCTATTTCGTTGCGTTTGGTGGGCAACGTGGCGGTTTCGATGAGATTGGCACTTTTCCTTGAACATTGCTTGATAGAATGGTAAGCCTTCGGGAAATACTAAGACTTGACGCATTCGCGGCGTTAATAATGGCACGTGCTAGATCATTATGCGATATCCGGGTGTGGGACTACAATACCTCTGATAGGACCGAAAACCAGGAGTTTGGACACGACGGTTCGCTGAGATACCCCTGCTTCTCAAACCGACTTTGCAATCGAATTCTCCAACTCCCCAAGGCAAACCACACATCAACTACGATATCAACAAGAAACGAATCAAAAGTCCTTCACCTCCACCGTCCCCATCTGCCTTACCTTCCCCCCTCTTCTACACATCATGTTTCAAGCTTCCTTGAAGTAGAATCCCCCGTCCCTCATTTTCCAATTCGGCCAATAGATAGTCCCCACCCGATCTGATATCTGTTGCAACAACAATATCAAAAATTGGAAAAGCATGCTTCGTTGGAAAACCACTGATCATATAAAATCTTAAAAGAGGAACGGCTGACACCATCCGTCCACCTGGCTTCAACCCAGCAATCCCAACTAAGATCCAAAACAAGACAAACAACATCTTCATTCCCCTTGATAACAAAGCACCATCTTAATACAAGCTCAGCAACTACAGTACACCACAGGTCCTCGCAACCATCCCCCCCAAATCTCAAATCTCAAATCTCCCTCCTTATTTCCACATCTCTCACCCCACCTTCCACCGTACATAAACATATGACAACACCTCCATCCCACCAACCCCACACCCCCCACCTTGTCTAAACCGAACAGCTCATCGGTTCTGGCGCTGCTAACTCGCCATCGTTTTTCTGGTAGCATGAATGCTAAACGGGGAGATGCTGTGTGCACGGAGGATGCGGGATTTGGAGGGGTTGCCACTGTAAGTCACCGGCGTCGCCACGTAATATTTTGGGTCTTCGGGTCTTTGGCGGTTTTTTGGGGGATGGGGTGTTTAGAGGTTGTGGGGCGATATGATAATGTTGGGAAGAGTTTTGGGGGGGGGGGGTTAAGTGTGGCAGTCGTTTTAATTCAATTTTAAATGGATGTTGTTGAGGACCGGGGATATCTTTGGCTTGGTTGGCCCCGGTGGGTTGCGTGCGAGCTGGAGAGCTGGAGATCTGGCATGTGTACTAACTCAACTTTTTCTTAGCTGGACCTGGGTGGTGGACTTATCATCATCATCATCATCCCCTTTCCTCTCCTTTTCTTGTCTGACCCCCTCCCCCCGGGTCAAACCGAGCCTCGTCTCATTTTTCAATTGTGTATTGCATGATTTGTGTTGTACCTGCGGGGGGTTGTGGAAGGTGGAAGGGAAAGGGGGAAGGAGAAGGAAGACGAAGAAGGGCGTTGGGGTGGTGGTGTAGGATGGAAGGAAGGACTGAGGGGGATAGAGGAGGAGACGAGGAGGAGGAGGAGGAGGAGGAGGAAGAAGGGGGAAGAAGGGGGAAGCGTTCCTGCCTGGCAAGGACCACCATGTATCTCAGAAGAAAAAACAAAGTATTTGCATAGCGAAAACGGCACAGCGGCACGAGCTGCGCCGCGATAGCGCACTGCAAACATAGATCCACCATACAAACCCTGCATTCAATCTCGAGCTGCTCCACGCCCTCTACCTCCCCACCACCACCCCCCGGCCTTACTTCCCCACCACCCCCTCTTCCACGACACCATCCCGCTCTCCAAACTTACCGCAAACCAGTTCGAAAAAAGCGTGCCTACCTCCTACCCTCTCCAAAAAAAAAAGAGGACGTCAAGGGCGCCGCTCGAGTCGAGTTGAGAGTACTGTAGCTATCGGAGACGCTCTCGCATCCCTTCCGTACCCCCGAAAAAATTCTCAAATGATCAAAAATCTGGGCACCTTTGTACCAGGGATCGGGAACAGAAGGTGCGTGTGTTAGGGTTGAAAGAGTGAAAGGGAATTCAAGAGAGGGGGTCGTGATGTGTGCTTGATGAATTGAAAACTCTGTGTGGAAGGGTTAAAGGCGTCTTTGTCTTTGTGAGGAGGAGTGTGTAGGGTTCGACAGGAAGTGGAATGGTGTCTGTGTTACATATGAGAGTGCTTGACGGAAAGCTGGAAGGTGCGGATAGTATATGTAGATCCGGGCTGCTTCGGTTTCGTGAGATGACGGTGCTTATAAGTATTTCTCTTTTTTTTTTTTTTGAATTTGGGAGAGTCTGTTGTAAATATGGGTTCTGAGCCAAGGGCTGTGTTTTGTTTTTTTCTTGGCGCAGGGAAGGGTGGTGGTTTCCGATATGAGTGTTTTTTCCTTGAGAGGGTTGGAAGGAGAGAGAAAACAGAGGTTACGATATTTTTCTCCAAATGCTCGACATTATTGGAAAGAGTGGATAAACCGAGAGGCTGGCAATTATGGGATAGGGAATGTCCCGGTAGAACCACCGCCGGTCAGATATGTCGGCACCAGTTCCCTGTTGTGGCAAGCACAGCAGCGCAGTATGAAAAAGTCTCCCGCTCCATGAACCCAAGTCAGCGAGACTCATTTACCTTGAAACGTACCGACCCATCAACAACCACTCCGCTGCTATCACCATCACCGCACCAATCACGAAGGCCCAGAGTCCTCATGAATAAGACATTAGCTAATATAGATACTAGTAAGTTATCTCCATCTCTTAATCTCGCAGCAAAGAGGTATCAATCTCGCTAGCAAGTCAGAACAGCAAGCAAGCCAAATAGCGATATACCCGTCCGTGATCCGTGATTCGCCGAAGCCCAAAAATCGAAAACGGTAGGCCGCTTGCACAAGCTGTATGCAAAGCACAAAAAATAGCAAAACCGAACAGCGAGTGATGCCCTCACCAGCACTTAAACCTCGCCCAGAACCCTCCGCGCTGCGTCTTCGCCCCGGGTCGCTCTGTGAAGTTGATGTCGTCCTTTTCGTTCAGCGGGGTTAGCGGCTCTGTTCGGGATGTGGCGAGCCCGTGGCTGAGGAGGGGGTTTGTGCGTTGGGGTTGGTGGGTGCCGGAGGCGGGTTGGCGGCGGGCGGCGACGACGCGGCGGACGATTACTGCGGGGTTTTGTTGTCAGCTAGGTTGAAGATAGGCAGAATCGGTAGAGGTGGGGTTTCGTAGTCGGTTCGTCTTGAATAATAGCGAAGAAAATCGGAACTCACAAGCAAAAGTCTCCTCGATATTGACCATCTCCCTCGCACTCGTCTCCATGAATCCGCAATTCCTCGCCCTCGCCCACTCCAGCCCCTGCCGACTCGAAATCACCCTCCCATCTTTCAGATCGCACTTGTTCCCCGCAACAATTTTGACCGGCTGCACGGCGCCCGTGTCTGCCCGGTGGTCACATTCCATGTCGACCATTTGCAGGAAGTGCTCTAGGGTGTCGAGGGAGGAGGCAGAGGTGATGTCGTAGACGAGGAGGAAGGCGTCGGAGCGGAGGTTGGAGGCAGCCCACAGGCCGCGGTATTCTTCTTGGCCAGCGGTGTCGGTGAGGGAGAGGAAGTAGGGGTGACCATCGATTGTGCGAGTTACTGAGTAGGAGTCCTCTGGGGGAGGGGGTTAATAGTTGCGCTGGGATTTGGAGACGTGAAGAGGTACCTATCGTGGGGTCGTATCTTTCGAGGGGGACGAAGTCAGCTATGTGTGCTGTGTGCAAAGACGAGGGTTCCGACTCACTCATGCGTCCATTGACTTCTCACGAGCCGTAACGTGATGGACGACTTGCCTATCCATTGTAACTTAAGTCAGCTGTATGCTGGTTGTATCGCGTATGGTTGTACGAGGTGACAGACCACAGCCACCGTCGCCACATATTGTGATTGATATGCGATTCTCGTCCTCCGTCATCGCCGCAACAGCGCGTTCAGCGCTAGAAACCCTTCAGCTGCACGGTGACTCGAGTTGGGAATGGGAATTGGGAATTAGGAGTTGGGAGTTGGGAATTTGGAATTATTTGCGGTCTGTATATCCTGCGCAGGGGTCCCGAGGTATCCACGTGAATCGCAGTAGATTGAGGGGCGGAATGTGATCAACCGAGAAAAGGATTAAACACGTCTTTGAGCTTCACAAACTTAGAATATGGTATCTAGGTATCTAAATGGCAACATCTACCAGCGTTTGCCTTACCCCTGAATATCAGTCCTCACAATCCTTAATCATCTAATTATCTGACCCAACTTCCATGCAACCTTCATCCAAATCTTATCCACTCCCTTGGGTACTCGACTACCCAAGCGAGGGACTTGAACAAATCGATTTACGCCCCCACTACCCCCATTGAGCGATATGCCTTGTAGCGTCAGTTGGTTCCATGGGGGAAGAGATGATTGCCATGACCGTGCCACTCGTGCTGTTGTTTTGACGTGCATTCAACGAATGACGGCGGATTGCCCCTGCGCTAGGCGCTATGGTGCAAGGATGTCGTAAATTAAAACGTCCCGGAGCCGTGGGGGTGGAGGGGTGGAGTGTTCTCGTTGGAGGATTGCTTCATTGACTGCACATATTTGGTAGGCTCTCCAGACTCCAGCTCAATCGTTTGGCATATCACCAAACCTGAAGCAGGGTTCATGTGGATAATTAATACCTATAACAATTCCGACCTCAGAACTGACCCTTACAGCTCTGACCAGTGCTTTCCTGCGCCTTGCACATAGCATGCGTGCTCCCCCAATCTCAGTTATCATAACGATAAAGCTATCATCAGGTAGATGCCCCTTCCACCGTGGGCCAGAAGCCAGAATTTTCCCCGTAAGAGTCAACACCAAGATTGGTAAAAAAGAGGGAATCCCAAAACATTCGCTCCGTACAAAGTGGTATAGATAAAGCAACAGAGTGCACAGAGACCTTCCAGTAAAGAGATCCCCCTGCTACGCCTTTTCCCCCGTGACTTCGTTGCATCATATCCGAGGCGGCGCAACTCCGTTGGTTTGTAATACTACACCCTCCTCGATCTTGGCCGGTATGCCGCCACCGAACCCTTGGGATGCGGTCGCCTCCATCCGTGCCATTTTCGCTGCATGAGAATCGGCGTTGACGCCTTGAGGTGATCGATTGCCCGACGGCAATGCGCTCGAAGGTATTCGAGACTCGTTGGCCGCGATTGCGGTTAGCCGAGCTGGCGAGCCGGATTGTTTGTCGCTGTGATTCGACGTCCGAGGGGAGACTCTTCCATTCTGGAAGTAGGGTCAGTATTCCAGATATAGAACGCAGAGTGATCAAGGGCAAGTGATACGAGGGGCATACCTCTTTAGCCCATCGTAAACCGCAGCTATTGCACAGATCCCGGTTACCACTCGGTCCGCGTCTCCACTCCGGCGTCACCCGCGTATGACAGTTGGCGCAGTCCTTCTGCATCTGACCGGCTCCGTTCCTCCTTTTTCTCTTCTTCTTGCTTGACAGAAGGCTCTGTAGTTCTTCGGCCAGGAGTCGATTCCGCTTTTCCATTTGGCGCAGCTCAAACTGCCAGCTAGTACTCCGTGTTGTCTTGAGTTCATCAAAAACATTTTCTTCCGACGCAAGGGCCTCGTGTTGACGGCCAATGGCAAGACCGCTTCCGCCTGGCTGCGTTGTGACCTGTTCACCGTGAACGTTCGACGAGGCCGACTGTGGTGTACGATTGCTGCTGGACATGGCACTTGAGGTTGACGTAGGGCTGGTGGGTTTCTGATCGTTCTTGGGTGATATACCATTTCCTTGCTTATGGGCATTGGAGCTTCGCGATAATTTCAGCAACCGTGTCTGTGCGACCAAGAACGTTGGTTTCTGTCCTTCGGTTGCGTCGCCGGGGTAGATCGTCGTCCGAGCCTGAAGAGTTTGCCCGCGCTTGTTCTGTACATCGTGCTTGAAGGTTGCTCGGACACCTGTCCGCGCAAGCTCAAGCATCCGTCCAAATTCAATTTTAGATTCTTGCCGCATCAACGCCTGGGCGCTCGTGCCTACTAGGTCCTCGGGCTGCCGATCGAGAAGACTGCGCACATTTGAAGAAACAAAAAGGAACATGCCTGATGTTGACATCTTGGTCCATAATTCACTTTCACCGATTCCACCAGCGGAGATGATATCAGTGCGGGCCAAAGCATAGACCGGCCGTTCACGACCAACCATGATGATACACTTTCGCCCTTTCCCTTGCTCTAGGTGAAGTGATCCATGGCTTTCAAACCAGGTATAACCGCTCTGCTTTCGTCGAACTCTAAACACAACGTTGACAGCTGCACCGGTTGACGTGTCTTTGAGTTCTCGGGTCACTGGGACGATATCACTTGGATGGCAAACCGAAGATAACGCTGTGCCGACAAGCTCGCTGGGATCGTACTCGAGTACTTTTCGACTTGACGGTGACAAATATAGAAAGAGACCCTTTAGGGATAGTACATGGACAACATCATCGGTGTTCTCGAGTAAGACCTTGTCCCAGATCCGCTTCGAGAGCTCAGACTCCCCGGTACCGATGGTACTGAGAACGGTAGAAACCTCATCTCGACCAACGGTTTGGCCTAACTCCGTATTTGGCTTGCTATTATTCTCGGGTAACACGTACCTTGGTAGTAGTCCTCGTTGGTAATTAATGGTATATGATCCATCGGGATTCTTATTTGTAATCGAGGTAGGCTGCTCTACCAGGTCAACTTGAAAACCAACATAATACTTGATTTCGTCCGAGTCCCAGGTGATGGGAATCATGGTGAGTAGATTCATAAAAGGCTGACCTCCTTTTCGGTAATTGATCAGACTAATCTGCATCTCCTGACATTGATTGATCATATTCTTGATACGCAGGACAGATTGATCATCGACGTACTTCCGCTTAGTGCCTTTTTGAATTTTACCGTCTGGAGCTTGTAGAAAACGACAGTTCCTGCCTAAGATTTCGTGTTTTGTATAGCCCGTAAGACGTTCAAAGATGTCTGAGCAGTACACTATTGGCAGATCATGCTGAGTGACGTCGCAAACCACGAAAGCGCAAGACATATCCACAGCACCAATGTTGATTTGCGGCTTCGGTCTCGTAGCTACACGCATCAATACACCAAGCATGTCGAAGCCGCTGGACGAGTAGGCATTTCGGTATTGAGGTACCACCGGCTGTTGCGCTTCCGCTGTAGCCGCTGATGTGTCGAGATTAAGGCTTTGCTGAGGCTTAGAAGGCGGATCAAAATCGGGAAGTCCTTGTAACCGATCAGTTGGTGGAGGATGTGCCATTGGGATAGGAGGATGCCCAAGGTCGACTTGCAAGTTCTGCATCTGGTCAGACATCTGTAGATTCGGGATCTTATCCCGAACTTCTTGTTCATCTTGACTATTCGTTCGGCCGCCTCCTGGGTCTTGCGGTGGACCTCTTACCAAATTAGAAATGCTCTGCTGCAGTGGCGACGAAGTTATATTAGGGGAATAACTGTTCTGAGAGAACAGGTTCATTGGGGTGACATCACCGCTTTGGTCAGTATCCAGACCACCAGCAGAATAGTCCATTCCCATGAGTATGTTATTGGGCATATAATTAGCAGACATGTCGATGCTCATAGAGTCGGGAGGATTAAGGGGAGGTTGCTGGTAAGGGGAGGAAGATGGAATAGGGCTGTAGTTTGCTGGCATGGCTTGAAAGTGAGTGTTCAAGGCTAGGGCTTCACCAGAACCTCTCCTTCTTGCTCTTTGACTGTCAAGCCTTCGTTGCGCTATAGTGCCCGGATGATGGATAGGTGCAGAGGTAGGAACTGTGGAGGGATCGAATTGGAAGCCGTCTAGCTCACTGGGACCGCCCGAACCGAACTCCAGCATAGACGACCTATGCGGGTCGCGGTCTTGGGGGCCTCTTCCAGGTCCATAGGGTTGCGACTGGTGGAAGCTCCTCCTACGTTGCATCTCTTTATTGTTTTGACTGATAATTTCGTCCAGCGTCTGACCTCCAATCATGCCGGAAGTGTCCATTCCATTTGAACCCATCATGCCCATCATTGCTTCGTGGTTATTGATATTTGCCACCCTTTGCAAGTCCTCTGTAGAGTAGTGCCTGTCATAGTACCCGTTGATATTGCCAACATTGGGTTGATCCATCGCAATCCCCACGGAAGGCGCTCCCCCAGGAACACCTAACAGAGTGCGATCAGACTGTCTATCTTCTGATGTTGATAAACCAAGAACATGGTCCACCACAGCGCTGCTTCAGAACATTGGCCACCTGGACCGTTATTACTGGGCGAGTTCAGGAAGTTACTGATTGCTCGACTTCTCCGAGGCCGCCCCAGCAAGCCAGCCACTATACAGATGCCCACAATAAGTCAGGGCAGGATCGTCGGTACGACGTGGAAAGCCTCCTATGGCAAGCTAAACACGCTATATGCGAAAGCTTTGCGCCTCGCACGTTGAGATAGAAGTAACTGGGTGATAGTCAAGAACCAATGGTGCTCGTACAGCAGCTTGATCAACGGTTCGACTTGCGACCTTGTAGTGGAGAGAAGTCCCAGGGCAGATGTCGGCTATAATACTCACTCAAGAGACCTGAGCTTCACAGGTAATAGAGAGGAGGGGTGAATTGTTGTAGTCGTGCCAGTAAGAATCGAAGTCGACCTCAAGTTCTGCTGCTAACTATTCTGGGGACTAGTGCGTTGTCGGTAAATGACAGCCAATCGCTATCGCCATTTTCACTAGTTGCAGCGTCGGGACGAACACGTACGATATATCACACACGGTAGGTAAAGTTAGGATGAGTAGGTAGCACTCGGATGATTTCGCCTGGTGATGATAGGGTTGTTTTCGATTACTAGATGACTTACTTGCTACCTTGAAGGGTACATTGCATTGCACACTACCTTAGTTGCTTGCTGGATATTAGTACTTTAATGGCGCTTGAATCGCTGGAAACATATTCATTGCCACAGCAGTATAGGAAAGAATGTATAGCAAGATCCTTAGCCGTCTTCATCTGCGCCGAGCTCATCCGGCTTGCTGCTCGCTTCATCACCAGGCTTGACTCTGGCTTCTTGCTTCCTCCACAGTTCGGCTAGAAAGTCCGACGTACTTGCCTCGTCAATACCCTTGTCCTCTCTGACTTTCAAAAATCTGGGGAACCTCATGCTCAAGCCGCGTTGTTCACTGACCAGTCCCAAGGCCGCCAAATATGTCGGACTCATCGTGATATCCGCAAACGCCATCTCCCAGACTTCCTGTGGTTCAAACCATACATCGGGATACCCGTTGTATTCGACGTAGCTTGGTCGAGCAATGAGATTTTCACTTCCTTCCTGATATTTTTCCTTGTTAGCTTGATAGAACTTGTCAGTGAAACCACTGATACATTTCGTAACTGCCTCGAGAGATCCTGATTCAGGGTTGCGCACTGCCAAAAGTATTGGTGACCACCACTTGGCTTTTCGACCGGATCCATGCCATGCTGCAATCGGAATTAGATCGATGGTATCGGCTGACGTGTTGTAGTCCTTTTTGACCTTAAGCCACGAGTCAAGGCGTTTGTCAGGTTCGTAAGTTGCCAAAAGAGCTTTGCGACGAGAACCCTGGGAAGCCTTTTCTTTCTCCACAGCTCTTTCGCTTGCCAAAGCCTTTGACTTGTTCTTCTTGGCTGGTTTAGATGGAGGAGGAGCTGAAATTTCATCGATATTCGAATCGTCGTTTGAAGGCGAAGGGAGAGCTGGATTTGGTATATTGTCAAGTACTTTTACCATGATGCCTTCGCATTTGATATCTGTAGCGTTTTTGAAAAAATCGAGTACAGTTTCTGAATCCGACGACGTAGCGTCGATGTTTTTGACCCACATAAATTGATTAGGTATTTCCACAAAAAGACTTCTCAAGAGTGCTCTTCGTTCACGGAATGGTCTGTCAAGCAACTCTTCCCCGTTCAAGTACATCAAGTCGAAAGAAAACAAGCAGACATTAACTTTGATCGAGCCTATGGCGACATCTTTTTTGGCCCTATTGGTAAGGGTTTGAAAGGCTTTAAGGTCTCCCGTTCCTTGATCCACAGCCACAACTTCACCCTCAAGTATGAAGCTACTGACACCCTCGCCGCGTATCGTCGGTACCAAGGCAACAAGATCAGGGTATTTGTCGGTCATGACTTCCAGATGCCTAGAGAATATGGACACCTTACCTTTCTCGTCACAATGCACTTGAGCTCGCTGCCCATCGTACTTGTACTCGCAGCTAAAATCACGCCCTTGAAGCTTGGTAAGCATTTCACCGAGGTCTCTGGTAATGCTTCCCAGCATAGGTCGTAATGGTATGTGTAATGCAAGCCCACAACGAAGTAGGAGTTCGTCAGATATACCAACCTGGAGTAGACACGGGACGAGATCATTGTAGTTAGGTCGCCGTGCGAAACAAGCTTTTACCAGTTCTTCCCCCTTTGCATGCACTTCTGCCAATTGCTCCTTTTTTAAATTGATAAGATCTGATTGCAATTTTATTGGAAAGGTAGCGCCTGAAGAAGGCCTTGACAGCAGAAAAGCTCGCGAAAGTGCAATGAGCATCGTAGTTTTGACGGCACCGATTCTTAGATGCTGCACCAAGGTTCTAACCAAGTATCTACTTTCCTCTGCGCCCTGGGCATCCTGGAGCAGTCTCTCTACGATCCTTTGCTTAAACCCTTGACTACCATTTCCCTTACTGTTTGCTATTTTGACGAGGCTCTGGAAAACACTCATGATAGACAACGGCTTGGGCTTGCGAAGGGTGAAGCTCTGCCGTTTCTTCGCTTCAAATGCAACGTCACCAGCATCTCCATGTTTATCGTAGAGAGCCTTTAGACCCGCACTGTCCAGCCCGCACATCTTCTTCAATGCTTTAGAGATAGCCGAGCCGCCTAAACCAAGCTCTAAAGATATGTAAGGAGGAGAAATTGCATTGGTCGCCAGCCAGACCTGCGAAGCCTTAATAGACTCTCTACGAGGTTGGGATGGTTTAGAATCGCTTACCGCAGGCAATAGACTCTCAGGATCTCCTTCTATGATTGTCCGAAGAAAGTTGACTAGAGTGTCAACTATCTTTATCCGACTTTGCGTACTGTTAACAAGGACAAAGCATCTAATGAGAAGTCCATAAGAGGCATTTCCGCCTTCGGTGGCCCAATGCTTTTGGAGCGCTGGAATGTATTTCACAGGGTCAAAAGTCAATGGGTTCATATCAAATGGCAAAGTCGAAGAAATAGCATCTTCAGCTGAGGCTGTTGACTGTAAAGAGAGAGTGGCCTTTTCCTCCAGAGCAACGCTAGCCTTGCTCTCTGAGTGAAATATTTGACTGTCCACGTCCTGGGCTAAGCTTGAGGGCAGGTCCCCATGACTGAGGAGATCATCATGGGTCTCCTTTGAGTGGTCCTCTTGTGAAAGATGTGCTCCATCGGGCAATGTCTCTTTTAGCTTCTTAGAAGGCTTATTTTTCAACGACTTGTCTTCCTGATCCCATTCAGACTGTAGCTTCCTGGCCAGCTCTTCATCCGTCAGCGTCTGGTTGTCGTCTTTGGAGCCCTTTTCGTCATGCGATTGAGGTTCAAGATCGACAGAGTTCTTGCTGGCATCCTTCCCTCGTGCCTTTGACTCTGATTCGGCATTCTGTTTCCCAAAAAAGAAGTCTAGGCTACCCAAAGTTTGCGGCGACGACTTGTACCCATTTGTTCTCCGCCGCTTCGAAGGTGTTGACATTGTGCCTTACGCTCGGCGCGGTTTTGTATGGATGGGACGAGGTGGGAGCTTGCGACATCATGCATTTGGCCCGTGCGCCAGCCGGCTTTAGTGGGATTATCGCCGAAAGCCCCGTTCCTGAAGATCTCTCAATCTATCCTGGTTATTGAGGCCTGAGCTCTACTTGTCTATCTGTATTGGTAACGATCTCGATCGACTGCAACGATGGCAGAACTAGCCTCTCGAAACTTAGGCGAGGAACAGAGCGTACGTGTACAAGATTATCTTGACGATAAGCTACAGACCAGCAATGACCTGGCAAACCTGGACGTTCTCCTGGAAACGGTTACCAACCAGCAAACCCTTCTTAGGCAACAGGTTACCCTCTTTCCGCGTCTGGTGTGAATATCAAACTCATTATTTGCTAGCTTCAAGAGGCGGAAACAGCTCTTTCTGAGGCTACCAAGGCTTCCAAAGCTCATTCGGGAGATCTACTACAACAAGCAGAGAGGTTTAGGAAGCAGCAGGCCGATATCGACCGGCGTCTGCTCATTGTCACGCGGTCTGAAACTAGTGATGATGCAGTACGGAAATTCGATTCAAGTATGGACAATTTGCGGCGACTGGATGTCGCCAAAGGCTACATGGAGTTGCTTGCAGAAGTCGATAATTTCAGGTTGGACTTGACACTCTATCTTAGATTTTATGGCTGACAATTGTACCGAAGCTCGGAAGCTAGGCGAAATTTTGAGGTATCGCCGCAAGCTGCTTTAAGACCGTATACAAGGCTACAAGATCTCGTCGCTGCGCTCAAGGAAGCTCAGCCAGCTGCTGAGGATGCCGCTCCCCATCTCGTCGATTATGTGGATGAAACAGCTCGTACGCTATGGAAACAGATGAAGCACAACTTTGCCCGTGAGTTCGAGGAGACTTTGAAGAAAATGAAGTGGCCTGGGAAAGACGTTGTATTGGCAGGAAAGCTCGAAGTAGAATGGAAAGCTGGATCAGAGAAGCTACTCGATTTGCAAGAGCCGTGAGCCTACCCCACGCCTGTGCTTGGGCTCAAATAACCTCGGGCTAACCTACCTTGATGCACAGAGAACTGAAGGCAAGGGATAACCAGGCCGATGGAAACACTAACAAAGGAAATTCTTTGGTACTGCTTCCTCTAGAGGTTATGGTCAGGCCTCTCGAATTACGGTTCCATTATCATTTCGAAGGCGATAGACCAACCAACAGGCTGGACAAGGTGCGTTTGGTATCGCAACTCTGGAAGTTCACTTTGAAACTCACAATAATAGCCGGAATACTTCCTTTCACACGTTATAGGATTACTGAACACTCACGAAGAATTTTTTGCGATACATATGCAGCCAATTCTCCGGCATCATTTTCAGAGATCGAACCTGGCACTCACTTCTACATACATCGACTCTACTTCTGCTTTCGTCACTTCTTTACTGCCAATGCTTCGTCATAAAATCTCTATGTCATTGCCACAGGTCGCGAAGCAGCCACAGCTTCTGAGTCATTTCATTCACGAATTAATGAATTTCGATGTCAGCCTGAGAGAAGATTGGGGCTACGATGGGGGTTGCGGCGTGGATGGATGGAAAGGTCTAACTTGGGAGGTTCTAGTAAAAAAGGAGTGGTTTGGGAGATGGCTGGAAGTAGAGAAGACATGTACGTACTGTTGGTTAATTAAGCGGGACGGACTGACAGAACTTGTAGTCGCTTTGTCTCGTTATCAAGAAATCATTGAAGCACCAGAAAGTGGAGAAATCGACTATGAGAGCGTTGATCCAGGCGCTACCAAGCCTACAAATGGCGCAATCAGGGTAAACGACCTCCTAGAGACTATAACCGGTAGAGATATTTTCCCTTGTCGAGAGGCAATTACCACTGAACCCTTTTACAACAGACCGCTATCGGCCGTTGACATCCTTCTCGCAAAAGCTGCGCTTCCTTATCGAAATCCAGATTGCCATTTTCGACAAATTCCACTATCGTCTCCATTCATCCCTTGAAGCCTACCTAAGCCTCACATCTTCCCTAGGACGGACCGTTCATACTATATCCAAAGAAGAACAAAAGGAGCTTCAAGGCCTCGGGGGACTTGAGCGCCTATGTCGAGTCTACGGCAGTGCAGAATACCTAGAAAAAAAGATGGGAGACTGGAGTGACGACGTTTTCTTCTTGGAATTATGGGATGAACTGCAAGACCGAGCTAGACGCAACACGGGGAAGAACCTTGCGGGCCCAATGAGTGTAGAAGATGTAGCCGAGCGAACCTCAAGCCGGGTCGGTTCTGAAGAAGACTCAGGTGGTCTCTTTGACGAGACGGCTGGCGCCTACAAGAGACTACGAATCCGCACTGAGGATTTCATTCAGGAGCTGTTAATCGACAACATCAAAGGCTCGCTCCGGCCATACAGTCGTATAAACCCCTGGTCATTACTATCCCCTGACACCACCTCCAGCGCCTCCTCTCTGGGTCTCACTGCCGAGCTCGATGGCGCAATCGAGCAGCTGTCTTCTTACCTCTCCTTTCTCTCCAATGTTCTCGCCCAAGCCCCGCTCCGCCGTATAGCCCGCCAACTAGCGCTCTCGATGCAATCCTTCCTTTGGGACCAAATTCTGATGCGCAATACCTTCTCCTCGTCCGGCACAGCGCAATTCACACGCGACATCTCTGCCATTTGGGAAGTCATGGACCGGCATCTTGGGGAGGGCCAAGGTGAGCTAGGGATGCGGAAGCTAGGGGAAGCTATTGTGTTACTACGATTACCGGTAACTTCTACTGGAGAAGATGAAGGAGAGGAAGCAGGGCTCGGGTTGTGGGAGGTTGACCAGCGGATTTACAGGAGTAACGAGAGTGGGCGGGAGGTATTGGAGGAATTGGGGCTGGAGGTGTTGAGTGAAAGCGAGGCAAGGAGTGTACTTGAGAGGAGGGTTGAGAAGAGAACAAAGGGTTAACGCGCTCTGTCACTAAGCACAACTCGTTCTGTATAAGGGCGCCGCCGTCGATTAAGCGGCTACATTGTGGGGGTGTGGTTGCTATCTTTCTACTGCAGGTAAGTCACCTTTGCCAATTCGGCTGCGGTTTCTTCAATAACCTTTCAACGCTGCTCTTGATCTGGCAGTTGTCATTAGTGTTCGCGTCTTCTGTTCTTGTATAGTAATCAAAACCTAGGTTTTTCGCAAGCTCATAGGCCTTGCGGTAGTGGTAAAACCTCAGTAGTCAGTGCGATTATCACTAAACATGATGCACTAAGGTACTGTATAAGTAAGGTACCTAGCTTGAATCTATAATCAGGTAACCAATATGGCCAAATGGAAGAAATGTTAGACCTTCTGGTAGGTGTTCCGTGATAAGTCTGATGCTCAAACAGCGCTTGTTGGCTGCACGTACGAAGGATGGTAGGACTTATAAACCTGCAAAGCTCCCTCGACCGCTTGAGCCAGACCAAAAAGTATGGTCAACATAACTACAACGAAGCCAACCCAGAAAGTGGCCCACGCACGCCGCTTCGCCGGTCGTTCCACCATTGTCGAATGTTTTTTGGCTCTGACTCATCAAAGACCTGCTTGAGTATTACTAATCGATCTCTCCAATAGCGGAATTGCTCGATCTGGCGAGACTCAGCATTGAGGTGACCGTTCCGGTTGGCTGCTGGATCCAGATGGTATCTTTGCTGCTGCTTTCGGAACCAGCGCTTCGTGTCTTTATCATGTTCAGGAAGCAGTAGTTTGAGAGTTTTCAAGGTTTCTTCAACGAAATCCTTCTTGTAAAGTTTGCTAAATTGGCCAATTTCAGCTAATGTTTATGGCGCTCAATCGCCAATAGACTTACCAGTCAACGTCTCTTTGACAATGCAGGAAAAATGCGTGATGGAAGAGATATACTTTGGTATCATCCTCTTGAAGCAAGAGATGGTCCACCAAGTTACTGGTCCATGCCACTTTCACGCCAGCTATTTTCACAAGCTGAAGAGCGTTAAATTGCCTCGGAAGTTTTACGTGGTCACTCAGAACAGGTCTCGAGGGGAAACGGTTTACGACAAGCTCCTTAAGAGTTCCGCTCTTCCAATCGATCATGGTCTGTCCTAGATTCAAGCAGTGCTTTGGGTTCCCAATGCTTAGCATCAACAGAAGGCGTGCAGCTAGCGCAATCACATCGTCAATTGATGCCTTGTCGGCAACATCGCAATGCTGATGTAGCCTGCGGGCAATTGATTCTCGGCTTTCGTCGCCAGCCTTGATGTAGTTGATAACCTTCAATAACTCTTCATGGCTTACAGTCCAGAGCACTTGGGCCCTATGGCGCGTTACGCTTGCACACTGAGCCTCATAGAAGGAAAAGTATGGATTACACGGATCTTCTATATCGTTGAGATCCTCGCCGAGGGCATAGCCAGCACCCCAAAGGGTTTTCCTGATTTTGCGCCGAGAGAATAATGATAATGGAACCTTACATAGGCCCTCTATAAGTCTCGTGGGCATTCGCAAAAAAATCTTGTACGGGTCTGCGGTATTAGAAGGTTTTCTTGCTCACGTGTCTTCTTGGGTACACGTCCTGTTCGAATGTCATGGGGGAAGGCTAACTAGATTTGTAGACATATTAAAGAAAGAGGCTGAACCCAGCCATGAAGTGCTTAGTCAAAGAAGAGATAGCCTCGTCCATAGGGAAGTGGAGTCAGGCTGATAGGGCTGCAGAAATTGCGGTGGGACAAGAATTCCACTGCAGCCTTGTGCCGGTTCTCGGATGCTTGGTGTGAGAAGATATGCTACTTCAATTTTGAGAACGAAGTACGATATCGACGAACACTAACGTCGCAATACATTCGAGGTACTTGATCTAGCAAAGTGCAGCAGCTTGATATGACTTCCATGACAGAAACGACGACGTCTTTGCCAACGCCGAGTTGCATGCCAGAATCTGAATGGCAGGATTCTATAGACAAGCCCTGCGGACTTCTAGGGAAATTATACCGGTGCTGGACAGCCAAAGGCCCTGCTCGAGAAATGTTCGAAAAAATTGCTGGTCCCATAAAGACAGTCCTGGAATCACGGAGTGATGACTTGGATGAAGGCCAGATTATACCCATAACAATTGTTTTCAGCCTTTATATGATTAGTTTACGTATGTTAAGCAGCGCGTCTGTACATCCTACTCTACTTATAGAGTGTGAAAACTCGACTGTTCGAAATAAAGCGAAATGCATCGTCCGAGAAAGCTCCATATGGCGGAAGATACAGAGAGAACATCGTAGTCTCAAGCTTGCAGCCTGCGCGCGAGGCCCTCAAGCATGTGGGAAAAATACCTTACCAAAGTCCGAAACTCCTCTCGGAAGCGCGACAACGGTCTATGCTCATCGTAGCTTCGAGAGCCCTTGCGGCGTTCCAATATCTATGTATGGTGATTCCCACCAAAGAGATGCCACACTTGGTGGTATCATCATGATTGATAGTGTTCCAACGGGCATTACAGTTGCACATGCTTTTAAAGAGTCCAGCTTGACGCCAAATAGTTGTATACTTCAAGAAGACGATGAATTTGCTTTCGATAGCGACGAAGACATTGATAAGAACATCAAGTATGACTCAATGAGTTCAGGTAAGACCAAACAAGCTTGTGAATCCGTATCTAAAATACTTATCAATATTCTCGTAGTAATAAGCGTAGCATCGCCACCAAAAGCTGTCTCATATCCTCGAGAGAGCGTTTCACCCCTTCATGAACGAGGGAACATGGACATCAGTAGCAATTCTACCTCCGCAGATCTGAGCATTTTCTCGGGAATATCATCTTGCACTAGTGGAATGACGGAGGATTTTTACGATGAGTACTCGAGGTTTGCATTAGGACAAGTGTATTCATCATCTGATGCATTCCATCATAACACACTTGACTGGGCGCTATTTTCGATCGACGAGAGGGACCACTGGAAATCCAATACCATTAATTCAGTCGCCGGGGCAAGATCAGACAGCAAAGTTGTTACGCGCATCACTTCTAAGTATGATCACTTAAAGGATGACGAAATCCTGGCTGTGACGTCTTCGCGCGGCACATTGAATGGACGGCTCTATGGAACGCCATCCTATCTAAGAACAGGCGGGAGCAAGTCTTTCCAGGAAACATGGACAGTCAATTTAGAGGCTAGAGTCGGTTAGTCTATCCTCGGTCTTCGTCTTGCGGAAATATGCCTTAGACTGACAGCTCCACGTAGCCGATGGGGACTGTGGTTCATGGATTATTGACCGAAAAGGACACGAATGGTTAGGCCATATTGTCGCTCAACAGCCTAGCTCAAACCTAGTGTACATAGTTCTTGCGAGCCATATAGCCAAAGACATCCAATCTCGGCTTCGCTGCAGGATGGCCGTGCTAAATAAAGACAGCTATCCAGCCATCGAAGGCCAAAGTCGACCCAAGATGAAAGTATCTGACCTGCTAGAGCCAAAACTGCAAACAGAACCAGTCCCAGAAACGAGATCACAGGAGTACTGAATATGGGACGAACTCCGAGCTGATTATTACCACGCAGACTTCGACAGAAACACAAGTAAAACCCCCTTTCACCTATTTGTTTTGCTATGCTATAAATCGATCCACGGCCGACATTTTAGATGAAAGGATAGCTAATTTGAAAAAAGGCACCTGGAAATGTACATGGTCCAAAGACAAAACGTAAGACCTCTTTAATACTTCGTCCCGCCTTAACAGAACTCTATCCTTGCTTCGGTGTCTAACGTCAAGTAGAGTTCCTCGGGTACTATTGCCGGCTGCATTGACGAATGCAAAACTAGAGGGATCACTCGTGCCTCGATGGGATAGATCCGCTACATATGGGCAGCACCTCAACCTACCTCAACGCCTCGACCCAGCTCAGCGCCTCAGCCAGGGTTTATCTCTTCTGGCCGCAAGTCCATCGCCGGTAGATCAACCTAAGAGTTTAAGTGCTGGGATTGCGGGCTATCGAGCAAGATCACACATGACGGTGAACTCGACAGCAGCTGGCAAGCGTCCCACTCCATGTTTTCGTTTCTCTGCAACCATTAACGAAAGTCTTTCTAACCACTACTAGATGTCTCAAACCAACCTCAGATATCAGTTGCAAATCAATCAGGGGCTTCTTTTAGTGACGCTGAACTTGGGCGTGTGCAGCACCTTAACCACACGTATTCCTCTGGTGAAAACCAAGCCGTCGAAGCATCGACTATGAAATCGTTGGTGTCTGCTTTTAGCTTTTCTGGAAGGGATAATCTTGATCCTAGTGAGGGTAGACCAATCGGGATACAAGTAACTCGCGCTGACGATATCAGCACTCTACAAACAGATCAAATACAAGCCGCATAAATTTTTCGTGGTTGGAAAGGTTCGAATGCCTTGCAATACATACGATTACCTGCTAACTAAAGATTCAGGTATTCATGATGCTGTACATCGAAAATTCTGGACCGAACCCAGAATTGTTCGATGGTAGTGATTTCACTGCAGTTGCTCATGAAGGAGTCGCATATCATCAGTACAGGCGTTTCGTGGTGGTGCAGGAAGTATCAAGACAGTATTTCTGCTATTGCTGGTGAGACTCTTATTATAATGTTGACATCCATATATCTGACAAGACCCGATTAAATAGTCCCATTACAACATACGACTGCCGAGCAACAACCAAACCTGGCGTAGATCAAAGCGCGCATACTATAATATATACAGGCAAGTCGCCGCCGGAAAAACTTGAAGGGGAGAGAGATATGACCAAAGATCCGATTCGGGTTGTACCTGTAAGTCCGGACGAAAAGCTTGATCCGCTATCGCGTATCAATCTAGGAAAAGCTCTGGTGGTTCAACATAACTGGAAAATCAGAGAGATAGGGAACGTGCATGAGAAATCACTGCAGGATTTACTTCGTTATAGGAAAATGGTGATGAATAGTCAGGTTTAGAAAGCGACGCTGAGTACGTTTCAATAAAGTTTATCACACACGACAACTTTGCTTTCCATTACTTTTCATTCATTTCTTCATACAAGTATCAATCAAAACGTATTCAGAGTAATACAAGACTTTGCTGCTAGCTGACGAAAGAAACCTTGCAAGGATATCCATCGGCAGGGTGAGCACTCCCCATCAGCATCTGATATGCCCGTTCCTCACGGACCTCCTTGATGCCCTTTCTCGGGTGCAACCGGTCATATTCCTTAAACCCACCTTCGACATGCAGCTCTCTGATCGTCATCACCAGTATCATCTTCATCTCCATCATGGCAAGCTCTTGTCCAATGCAAGTTCTCGAACCAAACTCAAACGGCCGCCATGCGTTTTTGACAGGATGCAACGGATCGCCCTCGGCGACGAGCCAGCGCTCTGGGAGAAACTCATCCGGCTGTGGCCAGTAGCGCGGGTTACGGTGCAGGCCATGGTGGTTGCCCCAGACGAGGCACTTGTCGGTCGGGAATTGACGGCCTTCGGCGTCTGTAAGGATGAAGTCGGGAAGGCCTTGCCGAGTGGTGGTTACCACGGGGAAAAGCCGCAAAGTCTCCTTGATTACGGCGGTTGTGAAGGGGAGGGTGTTCAAGATGTGTGGGTCGTTCTTAATCATCGTTTCTGCAGCCTCAATGATTTTTCCAAAGACGGAATAGTGTTCTGCGCGCATACGAGCCAATGCAGACGGGGTCCGCCATAGGTTGTGATAGATGTAGCAGATTGTGGAAGCGGTGGTGTCATGCCCGGCGAAAACGAAAAGCTTGAGCTGACTAGTGGCGAAGTCGCGGAACGTCGAGTCCATGCCAGTCGTCCCCTTGTTGGAACTAACCGCAATCTCTTCGTGATAGGCGTTCAAAGCCAAGTCGATGGCGGACTTGCTTGATACAGTGCCCCGATTGGAGGAATAGCGTGCCTCGAGCCTGGGAACAATCCAGCGGTTCATTCGGTAAGTATTCCATTGCCTCGCTATGGGCCGTATTGGATTGAGAAATGCAAAGGGGCTGAGCTCAATGCCGAACGAGCACCACGGGATCTGTTCTCGTAAAGCTGCCGTCATATCGCAATGAGCTGTTTGGCTGTTGAAACGGACATCCATTGCCGCCCGCCCGATGACATCGATAGCAACATTGAGAGCATGATCTTCCAGCTTAAAGAGACCCCCTTCCTTTGCGTGATTCCGCAGTATATCACGGAATATATTCACCTCCTCCATAACGCTTCCGCAGAGCGTCGCGATATGGCTGGCACTGAAGCCGGGATTGAATATACGTCGCCATCTTTTCCACATGGGGCCTTCCATCGAGACCAGATCGTGCTTACCAGTAAGAGGTTCCAAAAACTGGCGCATGCCAATATGCTTTTGGAGGTACCGATCCTGTGTATACTGATACATCATATCTGGTGATATGACCACCAACACCGGGGGACCGAACGGCCAAGTGTCCAAGTAGAACGCCGGCCCCAGGTCGGGATACATGCGATTGATCTGATCTGCAAGATAATGGCCATGGGCGTTCTTTGGGAGTCCTCCGAGTATGCGCGCACTTAGAGCGAAATGGCCTAGAATAGGATGATGTGGTGGCATAGGCTGCCGAACCAAAACCCATGTCAGATTCTATAAAGATGATCTGAAGATGGTGCACTCACAAGGCCTTGCTCTCGAAGGCGTCGGAAGAACATGCGAGCATTGTATAATTTGATTAAGAAGGTACCTATGGCTATGCTGCTAATGACCAGCAGCGAGCGCAGTAAGAGCGGTCCAAGAACAGACTCCATAATAGGCATGCGAACAGTAAGTAGTTCGTGTCTCCGTTGTTGGAAGATTTGGAAGTTGGAGGTTCAACATATGATAGAAAAGAAATGTAAGATTACTCTAGGTTTAGACTCTTCAGACACATGATTGAGACAGCGGCTGTAATCGCCCGTAATACAACGGCGCTTACACCACACCGCCATGCTCAGTGAGCCAGCATGGAGGGCGCTATCTATGCAATGGTAGGACCAGCATGGTATTCCGAGCGATCGTGGCTTGGTTTTCCCATACTTCCAGCATCCAGTCCCAATCGTTGGATTTCTTGAGCGCTAAATGGGATTTCTAGGCCCAGAGAATTCTAGAGCGCTCTTCCGACCAACTTTATGAATACATTCGTGCACTGCCCTATGTTCGCTTGAACCTCCTCCAATAAGAGTGGCGGGTAGGGTACCTTCTCAGCCTTGCTGCGAGAAAGTGGAGCTGTCAGCCTGTCACAAGCACAACGTAGCTCCTTTAGCCGGCGGCACAGGCGCGCGCGCATTGCCGCAGCACGAGGCGTGTACTCGTACTGTATTCCGTACTAACCTCGATTCGGCCCTCCGTAGCCGCTGTACTACCTACCTAAATGTAGGTTCTGACAGTATGACACACCACTGGGACCGCAATTTCTAAAGTTTGGCAACTTTCATGGATCCGCTTAGCATCACCGCAAGTATCATTGCGGTACTCCAAGCAACCAACGCGGTCATCTCAGTATGTTATGATTACAGCGCCGCCCTCAAGGGGGCTCCCTGGGAGCTCTCAAAGGTTATGGACGAACTTAGAGGCCTTCGTGATGTCCTTGAAAACCTCGAAAAGTTTGCGAAAGCGGCAGCTGATGCAAATCCCGCCGCTCAATCGCGATTGCCGACGCTGGAGCTCCTTTGTGACTCTACGTCGGGGTCTGGACCGCTAATCAGTTGTCTCGATGAGATAAACCGGATCAAAATCAAATTAAGTCCTCCAGGCTGGAGTGGCAAGGATGGTTCAAAGAGACAAGCTTTGATGCAAGTGCTTGGCTGGCCCTTAAAGGAGCAAGATACACGGAGGTCTCTTGAAGCTATTGGTAGACTCAAGAGTACCTTGACGTTGGCTCTGACATCGGATCAAGCGTGGGTCTTACGCTGCGTATTTGGGGACATATGAAATTGACAGCTCGCCACGGTCAACAGATCTACGCTGCTGGCCGTTCAGGATACGGTAGAGAACACAGCAAAGACTTCACTTGACATTCACAGGAGGTTTCAATCGAAAGAAATAGGTATGTACCTTCAATTTCGATTGTTCTTGATCCTGCACATTACTCTTACGTTAACGTCGGAGGAACGTTGTCTTGTGGTAATGATTACTGGGCTTATCATTTCTTGAATGAGGTCCAGCAGAAACTCGTAATTAATATAAAAACTTGTTTCATATCATTTCATACTTTGCGTTTTAACAATTCAGATCAGCTTACCAGCTTCAGACGAAAATCGTGAAGAAATTTACGAATGGCTCTCGCCACCAGACCCTTCTGTAAACTTGAATGATGCCTACAAGAAAAGAATGGCAGGAACCGGATCGTGGCTACTTACAAGCCAGCAATATCTCGACTGGAAAACATATTCGAACTCGTTTCTCTGGCTCCACGGAATACCCGGTTGTGGCAAGACTATCCTCAGCTCTACGATAGTTGAGGACGTGCTTCGTCAATGTCTCCAAGACACTCGTTCAGCCGCAGCATATTTCTTCTTCGACTTCAATGACTCGGAAAAGCAGCTAAGTGACAGAATGGTGCGATCAATTGTTACGCAGATCTCCCGACAGCGAGCGGATATGCCAACCGCTTTAACCTCACTTTTCTCTTCTTCTAAAAACAGACAGCAGCCGCCTACTACTGACGCTCTCTTGGCAGTGTTACAGCAAAAGTTTCAAGAATTTGGCGATATCTATATTATTTTCGACGCTCTTGACGAATGCACAGATAAGTTGGAACTGTTGAATGTCATTGAGGAGATATACAGTTGGAAGATGGGCAGTCTACACTTTATAGTTACAAGCCGACAAGAAAAAGATATTCAAGAATCGTTTGACTCTCTTATTGGGAAAGACAAACAGATCAGCATACAAAGTGCACTTGTGAACGATGATATTCGGGCCTACGTTCAAGAAAGGTTAAAAACAGATCGACAGTTGAGAAGATGGCAATCACGCTCAGAAGCGCGACAAGAGATTGAAGATGCGTTGATGGACAAGGCAGCGGGAATGTAAGCGTAACGCATATGTCAGCGCTAGTATTCTCTCATTGATAATATAACTCAGGTTCCGATGGGCCGCATGCCAACTCGATGCCTTGAGTAGCTGTCTCACAATTCCGATGCTTCGGAAAGCGCTTAAGTCTCTGCCGAAAACTCTAGATGATACCTATGTGCGAATACTGTGCACTATAAAAGCCGAATATTACAGCCATGCTTTCAAAATCCTGCAATGGCTAGTCTTCTCTGTACGACCACTTTCGATTCAGGAAGCAGCTGAAATACTTGCAATCGACGAAGAAGCAGAGAGAGGATTTGACCCTGAATACAGACTGGAGGACCCACGAGATATCCTCACCATCTGCTCCAGTCTAGTTACGATAGCGATTGCGAAAAATGACCATAACGAAGACTATGAGGAGCTGAGATTAGCTCATTACTCTGTCAAAGAATACTTGATCTCAGACCGAGTTTCACATGGACCCGCATCAAAGTACGACATAGCAATTGAACCCGATAAGTCCATTGCTCAGATCTGTCTCCTCTATCTCCTCTACTTTTCAGAACCCTCTCTGTCAACCTATGACATGCACGAAAGATTCCCACTCCTTGGTTATGCAGTAGAAAATTGGACTCTGCATGCTCGAAAGGCCGAGAGTTATACCAAAGAAGTCGCTCAATTGAGCATGGAACTTCTTCAGTCCGAGAAGCATGCGTTCATCAACTGGTTATCGTTACATCCGCACAGGTATCCTCCAGGTGGATTTGTTGAAGCGCCTCTCATCAATGCCGCATTGGAAGGCTTATATCAATCGACAAAAATCCTAGTTGATACGGGCGCTGATGTCAATGCGGTGGAAGGAAATCATGACACCGCACTCGTCGTAGCTTCATCTCGCGGTCATTATGCGATTGTTGAGTTGTTAATTGATGCAGGTGCCGATGTCAATGTGATGGGAGCATATCATAGCACCGCACTCCTCGTAGCTTCATTTCACGGTCATTATACAATTGTTGAGTTATTAATAGGTGCAGGTGCCGACGTCAATGCTGGCGAAGCAGAACGCCCTGCGCTTGTGGCAGCTTCGTCTCGCGGTCATACTGCGATTGTTCAGCTTCTAATAAATGCAGGTGCCGACGTCAATGCTGGCGAAGCAGATCGCTCTGCGCTTGTGGAAGCTTCATTTTACGGTCACACTGCGATTGCTCAGCTTCTAATAAATGCAGGTGCCGACGTCAATGCTGGCGAAGCAGATCGCTCTGCGCTTGTGGAAGCTTCACTTTACGGTCACACTGCGATTGTTCAGCTTCTAATAGATGCAGGTGCCGACGTCAATGCTGGCGAAGCAGATCGCTCTGCGCTTGTGGCAGCTTCGTCTTACGGTCATACTGCGATTGTTCAGCTTCTAATAGATGCAGGTGCCGATGTCAATACTGGCGGAGCAGATCGCGCTACGCTTGTGGAAGCTTCTAGAAGAGGACATGATCAAGTCGACGAAGGAGCAATCTATGCTGGTACTGATACTGCGCTTATCAAAGCCACTTTGAATGGACATGATCCTATAGTCGAACGACTACTAAAAGCAGGAGCCCGAATCGACACCATAGGAGTAAGGGGTCCCGCGCTTCGAATGGCAGCCATCAAAGGGCACGGTCGCGTAGTCGAACAACTTCTTAAAGCAGGGGCTCAAGTTAATATGAAAACGACATATGGTTCCGCAATTAAGGTAGCTGCTGAAGAAGGACATCTTGGGATCCTTGAGCAGTTGCTCGAGGCGGGGGCTGACGTCAACGCAGACGAGGCAACATCTTTGAACGCCTTAACCGCGACGACTCTGGAGGCAGCCGTCATGAATGGGCAGTTTCAGATAGTTGAGCGGTTATTGGAAGCCGGAGCAGAGGTCAACCGGAATATGGAGACGTATTCCCGAACGCGGCGATACCAATACTACATCCAAAGACTTTTAGAAGCAGGTGCAGAAGGCAGCCCTGCGGAACCACCCAGCGACGTAGTATACAGCGATGCTCTGCACATGGCCGCAAAGGTGAAAGCTTACGACGTGGTCCTGTTGTTGCTCAAGCGGGGAGCTAAGGTTGATAAGAGGTTGTGGCACGATGATCCACGTTCAAAGCTTCCACGAAGCACACCTGAGCGGGTTGTTGAGCGACTGACCAGCCTTGGTCAGGATGATGACGATGACGATGAAGAGGACGAATGGGACGAACGGGAAGAGGAGGATGAGGATGATGAGGATGATGAGTATAACGCGGACGAGAAGGAGGAGGAGGATTAGGATGGGAGACCAGGATGAGCACAAGACGACGACGTTTCAGAAAAGAATGCTTGATACTATCCAATCCTGCTAGTATACCCTTACCTTCAGCTGCTCGGCTCCCGGCTTTTGAAATATGCCGAAATGTCCCCTTTCAACAATCGTTTACTATTTCTCATTTCCCGACAGCAAATACATCGAAGCATCAAACCTCTAACCATGGTCGCGGTTACAAAATAACGATGAAGGATAAGTATCTTACGAGGAAGAGAAAGACATATAACGGGAAGATACAGTTCAGAGAGTTGGGATAGGGCGGGGTGGAGCTGCTGCTTTTTAAGGTGGGCTTGGTGGGTAGGCGGCGTTTTTGGTGGGAGTGGGTGCGTGGGTGCGTGGTCGCTAGCTCTCTTTGCGAACCCACCTTCGCTCGTTTACGAAATTGTCATTGTTATTGCCAGTCCCAGACCCGAACGTTCCTATCAAAACAAATGAAACCAAACCCCTCGAATCCCTCCAGATCGCCGCAAACATCTCTCATCCCAAACCTCTCCTCCTTCTTCCACTTCTTCAACAGAGAAACTACTCCCTCTACTTCTAACTCCCAGTCTTGAGAAACTTACCGCAAAGGGGAGCGTCTTGAAGGAGATCAGAGTTCCCATACCATAGAAAACATCAATTTCAGGGCCGCGAAACGCTGAAATCGTCGCTGCTTTTTGAGACGAGAAATAAATAAATAAATTTGAATGCTGGTTGGATTTATTGAATGCGACATTGGTGGGGATTGTGATAATGTTAATCAACTATGCTTGGATTTCGGTCATTTCTTCCGAGTATGGGAGGGAGGGGCTGGGATGTCTCTCCCTGATGGAACGGGGTTCCGGGGTCTTTTTTTGAGGACGAGTGAGGAGGTTTTTTTGGGGGGGCGTATAGGTGCTGTTTGTTGGATTTTTTGAGGGTAATTACAGTAGCTCGAGAGGATGGGCGGATATCGATTCCTTTTAAGGTGTGTCGGGTGCGGAAAGGAGATTGAGTTGGTTGTTTTGTTGAATAAGAACGAGTAGTGAGTGGTCTTCTTGCTTGAAGTGAGTACTGTGTTGGATTTGTGGCTCCTAATAAATATATGCTAACTACATATACCAAATCCCCCAATTCGAGTGCCCATACGTCTCCTTCCCCCTCCTCAAAACCCACATACAAACCCAGCAAACATGTGCCCCTCAATCCTCACACTACATATGATTCACACCTCTCCGGCTTCGGAATCGTGCATCCGTATTGGAGGCAATCCCTCTCGTCCCCCAGTATAACGCTCTTGTACTGGTCGCACGTGAGGTCTTCGTGGCTGAGGGCGCCGTACTGGGTGGAGATTGAGGTGAGGCAGGTCGAGCAGATGAAGATTTTGCCGTCGGGCAGTACGGAGTAGACCTGGTCGCAGTCGGCGGTGGGGCGGTATTGGTAGTTGCTGGGATGGGTGCGGACATGGCGGGTAAAGGATCGCGAGAGTAAGTTGGAGAATCGATCCCAGGTTAAGGCGGCTGAGAGCTCGGTGAGGGATATGATGGCTTGGGCGGTGCCTGCGGAGCCTAGGCATTTGATGGGGATGATTGAGTCGCCGGCGGAGAGGCATTGGTTTGCAAAGTATTCCTTGTCGTAGGCGTGTCCGCAAACCCCCTTTCAACACCCTGTAAGTCATTGATATGTTCGAATTGCCCACTTTTACGAAGCATTGCCGGGGGTTAACCTTTTTTTATTGACGGCCGTCCTACATTCTAGCGTTCTATTCAAAAAAATTGAACTTGCCCAATTCTGCGCCGCTTCCTCCATGAAGTGCGACGAGGTGAACTCGAAGAATTGCATTTTTCGAGGGTTTGTACCAAGTGCAACTGACATTGCACATCTATAGACGAGCAGTCGAGGCAGCAGCGGGTTCGATGCTGAGAACATCTCCACCTGGCCGAAATCTGAGAAGAGCTCTACCTAGATCTCTAGTCTTTGATTCAGTACTTTTTGAAGGTTGTTCTATCGATGTGTCCTTTGGTTTGAAGGTGTTATTTTGTGCCTGCTATGGGGATACTCGTAGAGCCCTTGCGCGACCTCTTCTTCATTCGCGGCAGTGTGCCGACAATGACATGCATCGCCATATTTACACGTCTCCAACCTTTGAAAAGCCGACAGCTGACTTCGGCCAAAAGATTGGGGAGCCCAGAGAAGGGGGCTTTAGCAGGTCCTTAGCAGGTCCTGGTGGATCGCCATCGGTGGTCTTGCAGGCTGGAGGGATACTCGGCGGACTAGTGGCTGGATCAAATCGTTCTTGGCTTGTTGGCTGAAGTATGTTGAAAGTAGCATTGATCGCCCCTCCCACAGCCGCCCTTACTAGAGAAGGATATGTAGACGGGCATTGATATGAAAGTGAAATGAGTGGTCTGATTTCTAGTTTTGAAGGCTATAAGGAGCCTGACCTCTGAATGTGAGCGCCCGTACACCACTACTTCTCATAATTGTATAAAACAAAACTTAACTCTGTAACACGCGAAATTACCGGTTATGCTTCGAAGACTTTGGAGAAGCAGTGGTGGTAAGGTTTTCTTTGAGAGTTGTGTTGGTTGAGTCCATATCAACATTTCAACAGTGAATTAGTACCTTGTGTTTAAAGAAAGGACAGAGGTCAGTCAGTATTTCACGTGGCGAGTACTTTCAGAAGTACTGTAAGATGTACCTTACGTTTGATACCTGGTGTACTCCATTATCTCTTAGGGCCATCACGTGATCCTCACTTCTTCCCTGTCCTTCCTGTTGCCATTAGACGGACGCATCCCAAAGATTGTGTAAGAAGTCGTCTCTTTGAAACCTGATAAAAGGCGTCAATAATCACCCCGACTCCGACAAGCCCGACGGCATGAAGTTCTACCAACGCGGAGGTGGTCGCCGAAGGCTTGGCGTCACGTGGTTAAAACCGCCGTATGGAATGCGGAGGGGGTCACCGAGGACGTCGCGGTTTACGAAAAGTCCGAAGGTGCTATTCCCAGGGTGTTCTGTATATATAGGAAGGGAAAGTACTTTAACTTCGATTTCCACCGCACTCCAAATCTCTCAAACGCCAAAGTGTCCTCATTCCATCGGCCACATCTTCCACAACCCCTAGTCGCTTATCCGCTTTTCTCGCTTAACCCCCCAACTACAGTCGCAAACCATCGCAATGCCCTCCTCAAACACCTACCTCTCCTTCCTCTACCGCCAATTCTTCGTCACCCCTGCCCAACTCCCCAATACGCTCTCCCTCGCCGGCAGAACCGGTATTGTCACTGGCTCCAACACCGGTCTCGGCTACCACGCCAGCATACAGCTCCTCGAGCGCAGGCTCTCGCACTTGATCCTCGCGGTGCGGGATCGGGAGAAGGGAGAAGCGGCGCGGCAGTCCCTTTTGGCGGCGCTTGGGAAGGATAAGCGGCCGGTTGTTGAGGTTTGGAGCTTGGATCTGGCAAGCTATGACAGTGTTGTAGCGTTTGTGGATAGAGTGAAGAGGACGGAAGGGTTGAAGGTGGACTTTGCGGTTTTGAACGCTGGGGTTGCAAAGCTGAGTTTCGAGGTTAATTCGTCTACCAAGCACGAAGTGACGATCCAGACGAATTGGCTCAGCACGGCTTTGCTCTCGCTTCTTCTTGTTCCCGTACTCCAGACGCAGTACACTTCTTCTGGGAGCACTGGTACCCCCCCCGTAATTTCGATTGTGGGCAGCGAGACTGCACAATGGGCCAAGTTGAAAGAAGGCAAAAAGGCTTTGAAAGGGCAAAAATGCATTATCGAGGCACTGGATGACAAGAACAATTTTGATCCTTCGGATCGGTATTATGCCTCGAAATTACTGCTGCTCTTCTTCTTTAGAGAGTTCAGCACGCGTCTCGCTACGCCGGGGACAGAAGGTTCGTCCAACGATGTCGTGGTCAACAACGTCAACCCCGGATTTTGCTATGGCTCGGAGTTGCACCGCGATGTTGACGGGGTGTTGGGCGGCATCCTTGCGGTTGTAAAGAGGATCATGGGCAGATCAACACCATTGGGTGCGAGAACGCTCGCGCATGCCGCAGTGGTGGCTTCAGCGGAGTCGCATGGGAAGTATCTCAGCGACGAGAAGATCACGGCGTTTGCGGATTACCCATCGACTCCAGATGGGAAGGCGATGCAGAGGCAGTTGTGGGAGGAGATGGCGAAAGAGCTAGAGGGGGTTGTTGATGTTGCGAGCATGATTAGGGGGAAACCTTAAAGAGGGGAATGGTACTGTCGGCATTTCTAGGAGTCGGTACGGCTTTTGTGTTTCGTGAGCATCGAGTGGGGTTGCTGAGTTCAGCGAGTGTCCGCTGCAATTTATAAGTCTCCTCTATTTAAGGTCTTGACTCGGATACAATCAGCCAGTACTCCAGCACGCGCGTAAGCCAAATGGTATGCAGGCATTACTTACATGGTAAACCCTTCGGCATCTGCGTTGAAATCAGAGATTTGCACGGAATCACCCATTACGCTCCACGTGTTGAAAGAGCTGCGGAAAAGACTTTCTACAGTTCCGGGGTCGATGACAGCCCTTACACCAGTGTCATAGTCATTATCGTCGATTGGCATCCAGGATGAAGAGACATCATTAAAGCCAGAGAACCAGTCAGGGAAGTCCATTGTCGAGTCGATTGGCAACGTGGACATCGAATCGAGTCGGCCATCTCTAATGGGATCGTCACGCTTTTCAAATTGGTTAGGTGAGTTGTCAATGTGACTCGGATGATCTGTTCTTAGGGTGGAGATAAAGCTATCAGACGGCTGTACGCGCGTTTTGTCCTCTGAATCACTTGGTGCATGCTGTACGACTGTCAATAACCCAAGCCTTATATTTTTACATTCAAACGACGAATGTACGAACCTGCTGGTCTTGCTGATCCCGCCGAGCAGTGGACCGCATTAATCGTCCCAAAAATTCCACACTTTGCTCAACCTCATTCTTCCTATGGACACTGATATTAGATACAATGTTTAAGCCACGCTGAATGGTTTTCTTTGTCTTTGGTAGATCTGGAACGATGGCAACCAGCTCTGCGCTTGGGGTGCTTATTGCTGCAAAAAGAACGCAAAGGGAGTTGAAAGTGACTGTTGAGGATTAGAGTCATGAACTTAGGCGTAATTGATACTTAACGAACAATTGAAATCCCACCACCACGCCTCGGTCAAATTGAGTGGGGCATACAAGTCTATGGATTCAACTTGCAACAGAGCAGACGCAACGCACGTCTTTGCGCTTAGATGAGCAATGGCAGTCTCAGACAAGGAAGGCTTGCTTAGGTGTCTGATTTTGACTGAGTCGCCAATAAACATGTCTGTGGTGGTATCTGAGTAGAGGGGAGGCCACATGTGTGCTCCGTTCTGCGGCCATATGTTCTTCTCAGGCTGGATAAGGAATAGAACGGTCTGTCGGTGAAGTAGGATACGCATCCCAAGAAAGCGGTTTCTTAGCATGATTGTCTGTCGTTGAAGCAAAAGGGGATGCTGCCTGTTTATGTTTACATCTTCGAGTGAAAACTTTAAATCTTTGGGAAGTAAGTCGTGCCAGGCTAGTAACATTCCATCGAGCTGAATGAGGACTGTGAGGTAGGATAAAGCGCTACTACCATCAACAAGCAAAGGCCACCCCTCGCTCTTGCTAGGGTAGCCCTTCACGTCAGCATCAATAACACCTTTTACCTTGTGCAGTCGCTCTAGTATCTCATCCATAAGATAATAGAGACGCGCACTACAGACAAAGAAGGCATTAACAGACAAGTGTCCACTTGGCTGTGCTTGGCGTCTAGCGAGATAAGCATCGTCAATAGGTCGAGGGAAGCTGTCTGGAGAGGTTGACAAGTGGCCATACGGAATTCCAATCGGCCTGCTATAGATCATACTCGAAATACTATAATCATAAGCAAATCTGAAAATTGAATGGACGAAAGGTTACATTGCTCATTGTTGTGTCAAGATTTTGGTTTTGTCCTCTTACATAAACCGAAAAGCCAATGTTTACCGCGACTAACGTGTAGACTGGTCTTGTTCGGATGGAGTTTTGGAAGGGCTTACCGATCAAGAGAGAAGCAGCCCCACCACAGTCGTAAGCGTAGCTCTCTGTTGAGAGGTGAGAGGGACGGACTCTCTGGTAAAGGGATATGCAGTCCAAGCTCTTGAGCCATCCGTGCTGCATGCCCAATAGTAAGGTAGCATTGCCTTGAACGCAATGTGCTCTGCTGATACTGAGCCATGAGGAGAAGCGTCTGAAGCATACGCATATTGGCCAAATCGAACGAGTTCAGAACAACATATTCCCGGGCGCGGCTGTAAAACTCGAAACTCGCACGGGAAGTATCTTCAAAAGGTGACTTTTCATCTAAATTATCATTGTAGGATCGACAAGACAGGCAGAAAATCAAGTTTAATTGCGCAACACAAATTGGGTCAAGGGGTTCTTGGGATTCCCAGGTACGACTTAAAAGGTCACTGCACTCATCTTCGAGGAGAAAGGGCCATATTGGATTGACAATTGAGAAGTAGCGCTCGAAAAGTAATTGAGCCACATGACGCTTGGGCAAGGACTCAGATGACGAAGAAACGTATGCTGTTGAAATTTGGTTCCGTTTATTTCTATAACCAGGCTTTGGAAGAGCGTCTTTTCTGCGCGGATCACCTTTTTGCCATGGATTGCTTGGAGTACCGGGTACAGATCTTGACCGAGCCGTATTTTTCGGGTTCAGCCGTGAGCTCCGATCGCATGCGACTGACGCCTCCACATTCATTGCAAAATGCAACGTTGATGATCCATCAAGGGCGTCTCCAGATTCGTGGAACAAAGGTGACTGGGCCGAGTCGACCATTGCATCCATCGTTGAAGCATCGTCTTCGGTTCCGCCACTGCTACCTGCAGCGTTTAAAAAAAGACTCATACCTAGAGTAGTCCCTGGATCTGAACGGGGAACTAGGGTCGATTGATCGTTCTCAGTCAATTTCGAGGGGCGTGTTGAATCAGTAATAGCTGTAGTCTTCGACTTCTCTAACGACTTCTCTAACTCCTTCAATCTAGCTTCAAGGGCATCGACATGTCTGCTTGCTTGTTCGCCTTCAGACCATATAGTACAGCCACGGTGGGCAGCCTAAGGGGGGGAACATACGATTGAGAGCATTGGGCACGCACAAAGGGCGGAGGATAGACACAATCCTTGGCATGGGTAGCACAGTACGAACAGCTGGGCTGAGCAGCATCGCAACGAACTTTGCGCTTCTTGCAGGCTGCACAAGCCTGGTGGGAGGTTGTCTGGGCGTAACCGTCCCTCGAGCGCTGTGCCGTTTTACGTCTTTTTGGCTCCGAGATATCCATATCAACTCCTGTTGTTTTGGCCCCAAAGTGAGCGATTCTCTTGATAGATAGCTTGCACTGAAAGGGACTTCGAGGGCTTTTCCACGATAGTCAAAAGTTACTGAACTTTACTGCCAAAGCTTAGTTCTTGACTCGCCAATGTAGGGGAATCCCATGTTATATTTTCGATGGGTTTGTTGACTTTGACCTATCCATCATGTGCATACAATGAAAGACAAAAGTGAGGGACTAAGGTGGTGACGAATTTATTCTGCCTAACGGCAAGGCTGAGACCATGATTACGTAACGACAAGTGCAACAAAATCATAACACAACCAGCGGACATGTTCTAACTGAAGAATCTTCAATCCTCAATCTACAGTAGTAGTGTCGAAAATGTTTTCAGGTGCGGTAAAGATCTAAACGCCATATAGTCATTTGGTGAAGAACATTGCTACTTCATCAAATCCTGACAGTGCATCCTCATTGGATTTTGCAATCTTGAGAAGCAGCTCATCATGCTCGTTCCACGGACAATCATCCCTGTCCCGGGTGACAGATCGGTCTGATCTGGATACATTAACCGGAAAAGAAATAAGCACCAAACATTCGGAGAATTGGTACTCATTACTATAAATGCGGTAAAGCAAGCATCAGACCCAGAATATACCGCTATCCAACTCCTCTCCCCCAAGATACCCCTCGCGAAATGCACAAGACCGCCGCAAACCCCTCATCACACTTACAATGAATGCTGTGCTACGTTCATCTCAACTTCTTGATGCCAGCTTTCGGCCCACTCTCCCTCCTCAGGCTCTCCAATTTCTTCCCTAATTGCGCCTGAACTGCTTTTTGGACCGCCCATTGCTTTTGCATCTTCTTTATCCGTACTCCAGCTATAATCATGAGGGACACAATTCGGATCGTAGGGCGTTTTTGTGGAGCGGATGGTCGTCTGTCTGGAGTGACGCCTATCTCGGACAGGAGGTGCAGGTCGAGTTTGTTGCTAAGGAACGTTAGCAAATGTTATGTCGGAAGTATGAGCCCGAATCAGGAGTTTCGGCAACCAAAAGGACGAGAATAGCAGACATACCAGGCATTGAACATCTCGATCTGCATTAGAAGGAATCGCTTCTCATATGTTAATCCTTTTCTGAAACCTTCCTCCCTCAGGAATCTTGCTCGCATCCATTGAATTTGCTTCGCCAGCCCTTTCAACTCGCGTTGGTGTATTTTCTCCTTCTCCTGCACTACAAGCTCCACTTGCTTCAGCTCTTCCGGAGAATCTCCGGGACTGATGCTGCTGATGCTCGTGTTAGGGAATCGAACACTGCTCACAATAGCCTTTCGTTCCTCATCCCAACTTTTCTGTTGATGAGCTATCTTGTCCAGTGCACGGTCGAATTGGATTTGAACCTTTTCGAGCTCTATGTTCAGGGCGGTGGATTTCTTAAAGTAGAGTACCCGTTCTTCGCGGATGCGCTTAAGCTGTAAGCGAAGTTCTTTCTCACGAGAGGAAGCAGCATCAATTTGAGATTGACGGTCTGTAATCTGTAGGTTGAGGTCTTCGGCTTCTAGTTTGGCGTCCTTAAGCATATCGTGCAGATCTTTACGTTCGTCGGCCATGGTCCTATCGCTGGTAGCAGAAAGACGGTTGGCGTGCAGAGATTGTTCTAGGGAATGAATACGTGTACGGAGGCGGTTGATGGTTTTCTCATTCGCCGTGTTCTTGGATCTTTGCTCTTCTTGCTGGAGGCGGCATTCAGAGAGCTCTTGTTCTAACTGTTCTCGCTGCTGCTCAGAAGAGTCGTTATCTGATTGCGCTTGGCGTTCTGCCTCGAGGAGTTTGCGTTGAAGGACCTTCTCGCTATCCTTCGATATGGCGCGCAGATCCTTCATCTGTTGATGTGCTTCTGCCAGGTGGCGTCTGCTCTCAATAAGTTCGTTTTTCCGAGCCGAACCACCAACAGATGACTTGGGCGAATCAACAGCCATTTTGGACACCTCTGCCTCATGAAGCTGACGCTCCAACCCCACGACTTTTTGCTTTAATTCACGGATGATCTCTTTGTGAGCTGCCTCACGCTGCATGACTTCGGTCTCCTTTCTCCTTGCAGCAGATAGGTCCTTTTGGATCATTGACAGTTCCGCAGCAGCTTCACCACCTTGCTCGCCTCTCGATAAGAGGTTCTCCAGGTCCTCAACCTGAACCTCGAGACGCTGTGCCTTCTGCCTTGACATAATAAGTTCACGATCTCGGCCTTCTGAGGCTGCGACCACCCTCCGCTGTAAGCTGGCTACTTCCTCGCTCAAGCGGCTCTCTTCAGAGGCGGCCTTTTCAATTTCTTCTTGCAGCTCTCGCTCAAGAGCCTCGTTGCTTTCCAAGAGACCTTTGCGTTCTTCGCGGAGACGTCCAACGTCGTTCTCTAATTTTAACTTCGAGGTTCGAAGCTCCAATTTCTCCTGGTCCATTTTGAAGGTTTCGTCCACTTGGTCCTGCATTAGCTTCAGCTGAGTCTTGAGTTCATCCCGCTCAGCCTCGGTCTCAGTTGATCGAACTCGTAAAGTGTGGGCCTCAATATTGATGGTTGCCAGTCGGTCTTGTAAGGACTGTTTCTCGGTTCTCGTTTGCTGAAGCTGAGTTTCAATGTCGTGAACTTGAGAGTTGAGCATATCTATTGAATCAGTATTGACCATGGTCCTGGCACCGGCGTGCGCGGTCTCTGCTCGGTTGAGTTCCTTCTTCGTGGCGTGAAGCTGACTTCGCAACGACTCTGTGTCTTGCCTGGCATTGGTCACGGCGTCTCTGGCTCTTCCAGCTTCCTCATCAAGGCCGCTTTGCAAGACCTCGATCTCATCTTCTAAAGCTTGCACTTTTTCTTCGAAAGCAGCCTCTTCCCGCTTGCTAACGCGGAGTTCTTCCTTGGTTTTAGACAGCTCTAAGCGAAGATTGTCCAAAGCCTGCCGCTTTTCTCCGACTTCGTCATTGAGATCCTGTATTTGACGACCAAGGACAGCCTCTTCGCTCCGGTGCCTCTGTTGTTCACTTTCAAGTGCTTCTTGAAGCTTCATCTCCCGGCCAGAAAGTGTTCCTTCAGCCTCTTGCAGCTTCTTTACTGTGCGTTGAAGGCCAGCCGCTTGTTCCTCTGCCTTCTCCTTCTGCGCCTGAAGACCTCGCCGTTGGTTCTCCCATTGATCTCGGTCGGCGGCGTATTGACCTTCTTTGTCGTCCAACTCATGGTGAAGATCGTCAATTTCGTCGGCAAGGCGGTCAATCTCATCCTTTGCCTCAGCCCGAATTCTGCGATCGTTATCAAGTGCGTGCCCCCTCTCTTCTTGCAAATCCCGCTCGAGGTCTTGCACCTGTGCACGTGCTTTGGACAAGTCTTTCTGTAGTATTTGAGATTCAGCCGTAAGAGCATCGTGCCTAGAATGCAACAGATCCTTTTCCTCTGACTTGACTTGTAGCTCCTTGACCGCTTCGTATACTTGTTTTTCTAGAGACGTGTTTTTAGTGGTAGTACTAGCCTGTTCGTGACGAAGTAGCTCAAGTTCATCCTTTAGCCGTTGCTCGCGCGTCTCAGCATCCTGTGCGACATCTCTGATATGTTCTTGTGCTCTTTTGACTTCTCTCGACCTGTCCTCAAAGCGTTTCTCTAATGCGCTATGGTTTTCGCGAAGATCTGTGAGCTCGGCTTGCAGCTTGTTCGCTTTGTCCTCAAGTTGCCGGCTAAGGCCTTTAGTGTTCATTGACTTATTGGACATCTCATCGCGTAGCTTCAGTATATTGTTAGCGAATCACTCCAGCTCAAGGTCATCTGAACAAACGCACCTCGTCAAGATCGTCCTCTGCCTTCTGTTTTGACGCAAAGGCTTCTTCGAAGTCCACCTTAGCGGTTCTTGCCGTAGCCTCCGCACGCTGAACTGTATCCTGAAGATGCTGCAAGTTGTTACGAACATGGTCGAGCTCTTTCTGAGTCGCTTCTAACTTCGCAGCCTGTTCCGTAGAACTGTTTTGGCGTTCTTCCAGATCTTCGATCTGCCTCTTACCTGCCTCAAGCTCCTCGTAGATCTCTTCAAGTTCTTCCGAGTCTTTTCTCGCCTGGGCCTTAAGTCTGTCGTTCTCTTCATCCCGTTCTTCCGTAAGACGGTCCTTTTCTCTAAGATCGGCTTCTAACTCTTCGATATCCTCTCGGCACTTCTCAAGCGCCTCCACATTGTTGTCTGCAGTTTCCAGCTTTTGATGCAGCTCTCTCACTTCAATTTCTTTAGACGTTACTTTGCTTCTCAGAGACTCCAGCTCTTCACGCAACCCTTTGTCGACATGCTTACGTTTCAAATCCTCCTGAACGCCCTGTAGGTGAAGGTGATAGGCTTCGAGGTCCCGCTCTGCCTGACTTAGAGTCTTCTTCGCGCGTACGAGCTCCTTCTGCATGGTGATTTTGTCGACCTTGAGATCCGTATTCTCCCTTAAAGCTGCTTCGTTAAACCCAGGTCCTGCTTTCCGCAACGACTCTTCAAGGAAATGGATCTTAAGCTTCAGGCCAAAGTTTTCTTTCTCAACCTTGTTTATGATCTGGGTCACCATTAATATTGGATTGAGCGGATTTACACCTGTGCTACAACACGTACATTTTCCTGCTCTCTGAGCGTCATTACTTGTCCCTGGTCTTGAAGCACCCCTCCGGCATCGCGCTTTGGTAATACTGCAAGCGGCGTAGATTGAGCGCTGCTGCTGGCAATCTGAGGTACAGGTGTTCCATCGTCCTCCACAACCCCCGAGCTTCCTTCATCATAACCATATATTGCTGAGGCTTCCGCTGCCGGCAATGCAGGACTTTTGCCACCTTTGTAGCCAGCTTTCAAAAACGCAGGTGTCTCCGGCATACCATTAACCTTTCCATTACGAAGTAGGTTTTTCCTCAGGCCACTCTGGAGTAGTGGAGTGAATTCCCCCTGTGCTGGCGCAGCTGGTAGGTTATTAATGTTGGCGAGAGGGCCACGTGCTCGCGGTGTCTTGAGGCTGATACCGCGACCATTGCGTAGTTGGGTGATCAAATCGTCTTTCCGCTTGGATGGGGAAAGGAACGAATTTTCGACCGAGAAATTCTCAAGGTTGTGGCCGTTGGAGAGATACGTTGCGTTCCCAGCATCAGTACGAGGGGTCTCAACGTAGGTCATGATCGCATTAGTTCATACAAAGGGCAGGTAGCGAAGCTTCATATGATGCACTTCGGTTCCTCGATCATGACGCGGAGACGAAAACAAATTAATGCAGTGTATCAATGTTGACTTCTGGAGGGACGTGTTTTTCAGTGAGTAAACATCGGCAAACTTGCTGTTTCCAGACGCGCTAGTGCTTGACCTTCTGCCATTCAGCCTTACCGGGAACTCTTTCCATTTCCTCGTGAACACCAAAACTCTTTGATAATCGTGGGTAAAACTAACCTGGGGTTATAGATTCCCGCATGACACTCAAGAACTATAAGATTTCGGAATCACCACAATGGATAGGGCCAACGATGGCTTCAAATGGTTTGGAGAAGGCTTTGATGGGTTTCCCAAATCTCTGCCGGAGGACTGCGTCGAATACACGCTTTACATTATAGACTCCAAGCTCAATGATTTCGATGTCCGGGAGAAGCTTCGCGAGGTTCAAAGCGAAGCAAGCAAATTGATCAAGAAGCTGCTCAAAGACTTCATCTGGCAGCGAGAAAAGTTTGCTCTCGAATTGGTTCGAGAAAACGGTCAGATACGGAGCTTTCTACGAGGACGAACGAATTATGGGGATTCGGTAGAGGACGAATGGCTCATAGTGTACATTCTACGAGTGCTCAGTAGGAACTTTGCGCAGCTCTGGATTAGGATCGTAGATACGGATGGGCAATTCTTGCTCATCGAAGCCGCGAATGCTATTCCGCGGTGGCTAAACCCCGAAAATGCAGATTTTCGAGTCAGTTATACATCCCCATCAGACGCTGTTTGATAACAGCTCATCAGTCATAGATTTGGATCAACAATGGGAAGCTAATGATTATTCCTACTACGCACATGCTGGAAGAGAATTCGAAAAATCAACCAGCAGAAGCATCGCAGGTAATGGCACTTGATAGAGCATTGGATTTCCTACGAAACAGTCAATCCAAACTTCTCCATTTACCGTCAACTGAGGCGGAGGCCTTCTTTCGCCTACAAAGATACCCTAACCAGATTGCAAACAGCCTCCATCGCGCGCTCGTCACAATCCCAAGAAAACTCGCGTACATCCTCCACGACAAAGCGGCGTACATTAGTCCTGCAATAGAGGCATTCTATCTCCGAGATCCAATTTCCACCCGTCCATTATATGCATCGGATCCAGCCAAGTGCTTTTTTTCTTCGACTGACTTAATTACTGTATCCGTAACATTTACTAAAGTCGGATACGCTCAGACCAAGAGCCAACAATTTGCTGCTCCTCCAGCGTGGTCACACATTATCTCTACCAACTGTGATGCAAAATCCCGATATAGAGCAGAATTGGGTATGAAGATCACCTGTGGATTCGAGATGCTGATGTCAGATCCACAGAATAAGGACCTCAAAGTTGTTCGGGAAATAAAATTACTTCTCGAAGATATCGAGACTGGGGAGGATTACTTACCATCTGATAGCGAGTTATCCAACTGGAAAACTGACGATGACGATGAAGCTTGGCTAGACATCAACTTCGAGCAGTTTGACAAAGACTTAGCGGGAAGAAGCTCAAAGAACTTACCCACTACCTCAGGGGGCTTCGGTGACAAAACTGCTCAGGAAAATCTACGAAAAATAGTTGCGAGATTTGAAGACTTCTTGAACGATGATACAGCAGGTGCTGAAGGTGCGGAATACCTGGATGACATGGATGAAGACAACGACGATTATAGCGAATCTTCTAGCTCCGGCAGCGATACCGAAGGAAACGACGGAGAAATCACGTTCAATGAGGATAAGTATGCTATATTGATGAAGGAGATGATGGGCGTACCAAACGACAAGACCACAGAGACCAGACCAGATTCTACCTACAAAAGTCATGTGGAGGACACTGATGAGACTGATACAGATCACGATTCAGAAGAAGAAGATGAAGGGGATAAGATACGCCAAGCGATGCATGATATGGAATCAGAGCTTCAATATGCAGGAGCTCTCCGCTTGGACCGTGATTCCGCTGCGGATAAGGTCACACCACGAAGTGAAGCTGATGATGCAGGAACCAAGGGGCTTGACGACCCAAGCCATGTAGCAGATGAGCGTAGCGATACAGAAAACGAGGACCTGCACATCAATTACAACCTAGCGAAGAATTTGCTCGAGAGTTTCAAGAGCCAGGGTGGTGGAGCTGGCCCTGGTGGGAATTTGATGGGCTTGATGGGTATGCATATGCCTCTAGACGAAGAAGACAACTTTACGAATCGTTGAAGAACCTGAGACATGTATGGCCATCGGGTTACTTTGGTTGCGCAATCGTTGGGGGCTTGAGATTGGCGGAGATACTCGCTTATTTATTCAGTGCAGGCTTTCACCCTTACCGCTTATAGTCCCCAGACTTTTGTCGGACTGATGCTTCCTTGGGCACACGCGGTCCTTGGTACTCTTGTTAATCCAAGACACAAGTCAGAGACATCCTTTATTTGCAGAGCATTACCACATTGCCAATAACGCCTGGTGAATCTGGAACAATCAATCCAACTGAACGATCTCATAAAGGTATTCCGGTTTCAGTGAAAGATTGTCAGGAAACTTGAACAGTCTTTCACAGCCGCTACTGGCCATCTGGATCTCGATAGTCTGAAAAATAGATGGTTTAATCGACCACAGTGGCCTGATTGTAAGTGTATAGTAACATCAGGCCTTGGGTCTGCACTACCTTACTCCGGTCTATACGGAAGTTCGGCATCACCTTATGCCTCAAAGAGTGATAAGACCCAGAACACCGGAGAGCAATCAGGTACCCCGCAGCAGGCATGATCGCGATTCGGACCTATCGATACCAATCGGCCTTCCCGTCTTCTAGCCTGCTCTCCGAGTGTTTCAGAAATCAGTCCGTCAGAGAAGATGCAGGGATTTGCAGTCGTCGTTACTGGTGGAAGCAACAAATGCCCACACCTCATGCTCGTAAGTCGTACATTCGAGAAGAACGCTTGTCAGGCTTCTATCCGTGACGATCGCGTGGACTGCTTTATGCGAGACTTGGTGGCGACGGTATAAGCGCAGTGACACGATTTGGTCGATTCAGATGCGATCCGTAACCTTAAACGGACGCGCATAAATGATCAGCTCCAAACCTCCGGACGTTGTCGAATGTCGAGTCAAGAATTCAAGAAGTCAGGCACCTAAGGACCAAGGTAGCCCGCCAAAGACATTCTGCATGATCCGGCTTACCACGAGGTCATGGCGGAGAATTATGCTGGCCGCCGCACATACCCGTTCTTCCCCTTCTGCCACTTCTGCTTGATCGTATATTTTGATCCAATTGGCTGCCGGACTGATTCGCGCCGCGAATCAGCCTTTCTGCGTTCTGGCGCTGAAGGAAGATCAAGTGTGAGCGTCAATCTGGGCTGGATGAGGCCGATGAAGCAGAAATTGCATGTCTTTGATTTCCTCAGCTTACATCAACCCAGACCGGAGGGTGGCCGTATGCATTCTATTGGCCGCTGCTTTCTGCTTTCCATTAGCATAGGCACTCGAGCACCTGAAGTCTGGAGATGTGAGAAAATGGTGGTGGGGAAGCTGAAACCCGTCCAAACGGGACGAAGCACGATGGGTCAAACTTAGGGCCAGGGGCCAATCGTAATCAAGCCTGGTTTAGCTGGTCAATGACAGGGTCTGCTAAACAGTGTGCTACTACAGTACCAGCCTACAGCATACGAGGATGCCTTGTGAAGCATCTCTTGGAGACTTAAACACAAGCATGACTGCTTGCGCATTAAGAATAGGGCCTTGCCTTGTTTTGCGCGCATCTCTCCCTTTCCGCTGTATTTGACCGCAGCCACCTTTTGATGTATTTTGGTTATTTCGGATCTTTTTATCTCCTATCGATCTGATAATCGCATGTTATCCATAGTATATTGATCCTCGAAATTCTATGGTCTTATTATACTTGACTTTGTTGTTGCCGGTGTCAAGATAATTCTAATGGCCGATCCCGGTTCCTCGACTGTATGTATCTTGTTTGCAGACGTGTCCGAGCCGAGTTGTGAACTGACAAAGACTGCAGTCGCCTGCGAACGGAAGGGATTACGAAGGGCTTCAAGTAGACACACGAGCCGAAGATAGCACAGACAAGCACCTTGACCCTGAAAAAAGCCCTCACGGCCGACGCGATTGGGGCGACCTCGACGAGGACGACGCCTACCTGAATGAGAAGCAAATTGCTACAGTAGATCAAAACGAGAAGGACGAGGAGTCGCCAATCTCTCCAGGCGCTACATTGGTCGCAGACCCCGAAAGCCCTCATCCAAAGACTATTGATGACATTGTCGCCATTGCGCCAGGATTACCGCCTGAGCCGAAAGTTCGGAGGATATGTGGCATGCGGCGACGGAATTTCTGGATAGCATTCGGTGCGGTTTTGGCCGCTGTTATTGTGGCATCCATAGTCGGTGGGGTCGTAGGTGGGAGGAAGAAGCAGACAGCACCTCCACAATCGCTGCCTGCAACCACGCTTCCCCCAACGGTGGTCAGCGGGCCTTCATCGTAGGTTGCACCAAACACGCTATGGTTTTCACGTGCTGATCTGTATTACCTTATCAGGCCGTCAGATGTCATTGTTGACTCGCCCTTGTGTGTTTTATCGTACGACAACAATGGAACCGGTAGCCCGGATAGCCGACAGTCGTTCCGGATGTACTATCAATCCGTTATTGGGAATGTCAAGGAATCTGCATCTGATGGACTGAGTACTTGGCAAGCTGCCACGTAGGTGTCCCAACGCAAGAAGCCCGGCGTCGCTGACGACAATAGACCTATTTTCACAGATGCAATCAATAACACTGGGCTAGCAGCACTTACTTATATAAATGGCACACAACAACAGGTAAGCGGCGCTCTGGCATTTATATCACCTTTTTGACGTATCAGCAGGGTAGCATCTTCTACGTTGGGATGAACGGGAATTTGCAAGAAAAGAGAAAGTATAATCTATCAAATAAGACGGGCATTTGGCTGCCCACAAGCCTCAACAACAAAAACATCCCGATGGTCGGCAACATGACAGTTTCGTCTGAAAACAACAATGACTCCAAGAATAATTGGGACAGCTATCGAATGGCAGCCGTCTATTCGGCCAATTTCCAAACAGGGCCCGGAAGTCGTCTCTACTACCACGCCGCAGAACTCAACGGCACCAGCTGGGTGCAAGAGTTAATATGGACACAGCAGAACGATAGTTGGTCTATGGGAGCCACGTTTTACGATGCATGGCCAAGTTCCCACCTAGCCGCCACCGTTGACGAAAACACGAAGATCCTACGCCTCTTCTTCTCCTCGGGTAATCTTACCCTATCCGAATACTATACCAACATCTCCTCCCCCAACCCCTCCTACCACAAAGGTAAGCCCCCCGCCACCTCCGTCCACCAAACACGCAAACTAACCCCCCCAAACAGGCCTCCAACTCCCCTCCTACCTCCACTCCAATAACGGCAACCTCGCTGCCCTCTCCACCCCCACCGGCACCTCCCTCTTCCACGCCTCCCCCCCCGGCATCCGCGAACTCCGCATATCCGGCACCTCCCTCTCCGCCAACAACCAAGAATCCTTCAACTCCTCCGAACCCCTCGTCGCCGCCCCAAACCTCTCCAGCACCGCCGGCTCCAGCCTGTACCAGCCCTTGACTGCCAGCACCACGGTGGCGAAAGGGTTGGAGACGAACGTGTATGCGTTTTGGGCGGATGCGGTGACGGGGGATGTGGCGGCGGGGATGGGGGGGTATAGTGCGTTGAGCGAGATTAGTAGGGGTGGGGGTGGGAGTTGGCCGGCTGGGGGGCTGGTGAATATTCCATTGGGCGTGAATAATGCGCAGCCGGCTTACTGAGGGGGTGTGATTTTATGGGCTTAGAATGGGAGTAGGGGATATGATACCAGGGATTCTTTGGTTATGTGATGAGATGCGAATATTATGACTTTTTCCATTTACGAAAGGCGTCGAGGCGGTAGACTGCTTGGGTATTCCATATAACCATCCACAACCAGTCAACAGTCAACAATGCATACTCCACAAAGCCTGTAACTTTCCGCACCATCACCGTCTCCCATCATCCCCCTACCATTTCCCCCATTCTCTTTCTCCCTCCCTCTCTTTCTCGCCCAGCATACGAACAATCATCGGGCGGCATACATACAGCCCTGACAAACAGTCGCGAACCGAAAACAAAACACAGCTCTACTACTATAATTATTAAATTAGGCCGAAACATAGGAGGCTTGTGCAAGACATCTCACGTCGCACACCCACATGGGTTTCGGGGTTTCGAGGGGATGGGTTCTTCATGAAAAAAACACCTACTGTAATACCCTTTATGAAACAGGGCGCGAGAGGATAAGAGGGTTTTGCTGGGGATTACAAGGATACAAGGTATTCAGCCGAGACATAAGGTACATGGAGGCTCAAGATCCGCTGTGGCGGGTTGGTTCGACCGTTGTTTGTTTGAGATGGAGCTTAACGTCTCTTGTAGATTTGAGTTTCGTCGGTCGGGTGGGGGGTTTGAAATTGGGAAGGCAGTGGGTTGGCCATCTTTTTACGTCTCCATGTGGAGGATGGATGCGTCCCCCTCCTCCTCCTCCTTTTCTCTCCTTCGTGCTTGGTAGTGTCGCTAAACTTCGTACTACGAAATGCCGTATGTGATTCTACGCTGGGCACTTAGTTCCAAGATGTTGGAATACGAGGTCATATGGGGGCATATTGATATTTGGGTTGTTGCTGGATAGGAGTCTATCTAGGAGCGGGCCCCAGCCCTATCAGCCCTATCCCCTATTTCCAACAGACAGAAGTCCTCATACGACTCGGCTTCCAGGTCAGTTGAGGCTGGACTGCAGTAGAAACGACGTCAGAAGATAGTTTGCAAGAATTTGGTTGATGGTGGAAGATTTTTGCGACAAAGAACTTCCACCGACACGATCTTACAACTGGGGGATTGCTGATCACGCTTTCTGGCCTTTGACGGTCCGTCGCGTCGATCTGGCTGCCTAAAAATTTGGCTATTATGTAGAACCTCTCACCTTTGCGAAATTTCCTGCGGTCAACATCGCAATTTTGATCAAGCAACTGGCTGTGAACTCACGTAACCTACTGAAAAAGCAATTTACAAGGATCGAAGCAGCTGACTGTGTTATTTGGACAAGTCGGTTGGGAGCTGTGCATGGTAGACCATTGATGGTGTGAAAGTAGCAGAACTGTCTATTTTGACGGATAGCCTGCCAAAAACTCCGTTCAATTCGATATACATCTATCCACGATTCCTAATAAACTGTCGGCGTTCCCTCCAGAGACGAAGTCAACCGGCGGCGTGCCATTACTTTTCCTATTGACAACATTACGGTTCTTGTACGATGCAAGAGACTCAGCCGGCTAAGACTATAAAGTAAGTAATTATCCCCGAACTACTGAATCGCTGTGCAAATGGCGAATAACTCTCTGTCCGCCTTAGATGCGTGGTAGTGGGAGATGATGATGTTGGCAAATCAAGTCTCATAGCCCTCTTGACCGGCCAAGAGACACCGCCGCAAACCTATGCCGACTCTTGGGGTGGTTATTGCAGTTTAATTGAGCCCACCACTATAGAGAAACCGTAAGTGGCTGTTTCGTAGTAGCCGTGGGACGTTCTTCAATTTGCAGATTTCAATGTCTTCGGATTGGGAGGTGTTCCACCTTTATCTCAGGGGCCGCGCTGGCCAAAAAAAATGAAGCTTCCTATCACTTCTATACTAATTTGATAAGAGACATGACGTAAAATACTTCTGCAGAGACTAATTCAAAACGTTTCTTTTGCAGAATCAAGTTTAAGCGCAAATACTACAACCTAAGTCTCTGGGACACAATCAGCGACGAAGGCTTTGATCGTATCCGCCCCCTTTCATACCCTGACACCAACGTATTCCTAGTGTGCTTCTCTATCGGTTCTCCCGCGTCTCTTGCGAACGTGCGAGATAAATGGCTTCCAGAAATTCAATTCTTTGGTTTTGGGCTTCCGGTCATCATAGTCGGCTTGCAGACAGAGCTTCGAGATGACGTGGTATTCTTGAAGGAACATGCGTTCGATGGCACACAGATCGTAATGAAGTGCGAAGGCGAAGACATGGCGCGGAAATGTTCGAGTAAATATATCGAGGGCACGGTTTTCGAACGATCTGATCTGGACTGCCTGCCGGAAATGGTAAACCCAATCTTTTGGGGTCTTCCATATTTCCAACGCGCTGTAAAAAATGCTAACCTGTTTACTTTGGCCTAGGTTGTTCGTGCATTTGTGAATCAGCCCAAACGCAGTATGACCAAATGTACCAAACCTGGATGTATGATTCTGTAAATCGGATCACTAAAGATTCAGAAGTATTTCGTAGCCTCAGCAGTGTCGTTTGCATGGCGCAAACATTGAAAGACGTACTTCATCTAGTCTACAGCCGCGGCCACTCCACTTGGAATCTTATGAGCTAATATATCGTCATGGTTTTAGATCAAAGGCAGCTGCAGCATACGACACTGCTTTTAGAATGGGCTCAGCAATACTAATTAGTAGGAGCTTATTCGGGTTAGAGAATGGAAGGATTCGATTGTGGCTGATGGGTTGGGTAGGGCAGTGGGAAGAGGAGAGGGTGGAGGACTGGGTCGTGTTTTTTCTCTCTCTGTGGGATTGAGGGTGTGAAAGTGCAGGTGTGAGAGAGGAGAGGTAAATTTGGGGGTATGTGGGGATGGAAGGAAGGGAGGGGTGCTAAGATCGGTTGTGTGAGAGAGTCAGATAGGGAGCGCGAAGCTTAACGTTGTGATTGGCTTGGGTTTTTAGTTTTTCGTGGAATGAGGTTGGAAGTTTGGGATGAAAGTTCCGGAGGTGTGGAGCTGATTTTTTACAAAGCCGCGGTTATGGAAGCAAGCTTTATGGCTTCGAGAGAGAGAGAGAGAGAGGTTTGTTTTGCGGGATTTGGACACTCGGAGGGTTGGGCATCGGATATGGCTAGGTGGCGGAAAAGGGTTCGAGATTCAGGGATGCGAAGGGGGATAGATACTGAGTCTTGCTAATGGGGATGATGTTTGACTGGTAGATACTTGGCAAAGACATCCGGCCGGAATGGTGAAGAGTACGTTTGCGAACGGAAAATAGAATTCGGCGATTGGAAAAATCGAACGCCCACATGCTGGGATTGATTCCCACTACTTCCCCTCTAAAAGCGCTTCGACTATTTCCCATGGAGGTGGATCTTGGATCAAGTTCAAACTCCCGAGCTATTGCTCGACAATGGACGAAGATGGTGCCTCAGAGGAAAATATCAGCGAAATTGGTGTGGAAGGCCGCACTCTCTCAAACGAAATGACGTAGTAGCAACCCAATTTGCTTATTGCTTCCCCAAACTCCAGGAATTTTTACGAATTTCGATGCTAAGCATTGTCCCCCGAGCAACTAAAGGCTTGCACGAGATCCAGTGGAATAACCGTATGTTGGATCGCACAGTCCCCGTCTCAACCCAACCAATAAGGCTCCAGAATACTCAACGAGCTGCTTTCACGCTGGATGTCGCGCGGAGAGCCCTTGGCAATCAGGGTCAGCGTGGGGGAGCAACCGCCCTGGGAATCGTGTTGGTAGTGGATTTTATAGACCCGGAGTTGTAGAAACTCGCGCACGCTTTCAAGTTTGTGACTGTTGCTGTGGAAGTAATTGCTACAATGGTAGTTACTTCCCAACCAAACATCGGACCAGGTGACAGCACCGAGTGCGATCGTTTTGAGCGCTGGGGGACTTTTTACTTTGTGACCACCTTTCATCATGTTTTCAATGAAAGAACCGGCCCAGCTTTTGTGCAGATCGAAAGGAAGCCAAGTAATCTCCTCAGTCGCCGGCGGCATATTTCTGATGTTCAGCGTTTGAAGCCTTTTCAGCTTTCTGACGCGGTAAAATAGCTAGCGATGGTGAGTAAATGCTTCGTTCGAGTCAAAAGTCGCAGATAATACCTTTTGTCGGCTCTCATTAGAGACTCGAACTGCAGCCCAGTCGATTACTATGCCTAACTCCTTGAGTTCGGGGCACGACTTCGAGATTATTGATAGATGTCTCATACGGTCTTTTCTGGGTAACAGGGCCCTATCCTCGTTCATTGCTTCCCGTCGGTAACCTCGCTCGTCCCAAACCAATGTTCGCAGAGTCTTCCCATGAATCAGCAAAATCGATTCAAGGTTCAACATATGATTGTAATCCTCAGATCCGTCTAGAAGAACGGAAAGATGTATAAGCCTTCCAGATAGAGAGCAGAGGAGGTTTTGTAATTGTTTTCGATCGTCGTCATCCAAGTTCTTTTGTCTAAATGTGAATGATGTAAGGTTCATCAAACAGTGTGCGTTTTTGGGGTTTCTACTGGTGGACGAGAGCAATGGAAAAGCCACTTGCGTATCATAGCAATCTTCAAGAACCAATTTCGTTATATTTCTCAAATCTACACTCGGCCAATGTTTGTTATCCAGTATAATTCCGATGTCGTAGCTAATGAGCTTCAATGAATCTAAAGATATTGAGGCTTTGATATTTTTGAATTCTCTCTTCAGTGTTCTTCCAAACATTATTGTATGGTTGTCGTCCATTCGGTTATCATCACCAATTGGTTCACCAAAGAAATCCTGTGCAGCATCGGTTTCAGAGCCGAGCTCAAGATGGCGTAAGGTTTTGCAACTTCCTGCCACCAGCGCTGTCTGCCAATACAAATTTGAGTTCTGGTAATCCATCTCCCACCTCGACTTCCCCGACGCCGACGCCAACGAGCCAAGGCGCAGGTTATGCAACCCATCTGGTAGCGGACCTATGGGTTCAGAAGTTTGTCGATTGAGCTTCAGTGTTCGGAGTGCAGCACCGTGCATATCAAAAAGCAGCTTGAGGGTTCTCTTGTCAACCACACATGTATGATCCCACCTACAGTCTAGCAGTGAGTTTCTCATTATGGAGTTTAAGTGTGATGAATCCTGCTACTTACATGAAGTGACTGAGCTGGTTTCGGGGCACTTTTATGACCAGACGCCGAATCAGTCTGTTGAGTGATACTGAGTCCTGCTCACGTGGAAGGAAGGTCTGAAGCGAATACTCGTCGTCGCTTACATAGTCAGAGGAATCGTCGTCAGATGGATCGTTGTGAGACTCGTCGTTATCGGAGTTATCTTGAGACTGTTCTTTGAATTGTTTTTCATCTCTTGGACGTTGCTGCGGCTCAATAAGAATTTCCGAGGTGTATTTGAAACCATTGTTAGTGGAGACCACAAGATCCAGCAGGGAGTCCAGGCGTTCCCATCGCTGTGGAACCCGGAGAACTATCCGGCGGTATAGTTTAGGGATGACAGTACCATTGAGGGTTTTGCAAGTACGGCCTAGGCGACTCAGGTCAGGTTGATGAGGCAACTGACGTAATCCTTAATGTCAGCTCAGTGTTCTGCTGCCAATCTCTAACAATGGACCGATCAACGGTTGTGAAGGCTTACACAATCCACTATCATTCCCTTTATCTCAGGTGGAAGGGTCACCAAGTGAGAACGTTGGGTTTTATCCATCTTTTTATTTCGTCACATTCAACACTCTCGTCATGATCTGGAGTCTGATCAAAGTAACTGCCTGTCGAACTGAGTCTCTGGCATGTGTAAGAAATGCTCAGTATGAAGAGCAGAGTGATTGACGGTTGGGGTAGGCTGTGCTGACATAAAGCGGTGACACCAAAATTGTGCTATCAGTCAGTCATTGAAGGTTGATGTAAATGTGTTGATGAGATCGGCGCTGGACCGTGGCTGCTGAAGTGGGTTGAGATGTGATTTGATTATGGGTACCACTAAACATACACCCCTTTTTACTACATTGACGCCCCCCACTTACTACATAAACGCCCCCCTCAAATAGGTCTAGCGGCTACCCAACTAGGGTTTAGCGGCTCAATAATCATAACAACGCGCACACGTTCTTCATCAACCAACCATTTTACCTACCCACCACCCTACCTCATCGCCGCCATGGATCTTGCACCCCCTCCAGTGGGTGAGCTCTATGTGGACCACGAGGAGCTCTTCGCCGCCGCCAATACATGGGCTGGAGCTCACGCTTACGCGCTCAATATCAAACGCTCGAGCAAAAACAAGCGGGGAATCAAGGATAAAATTTGGTTGAAGTGTGATGGAGGCGGTAAAAATTCGAGTCCTGTCGAGCAAAAGAGACTACACGTCGGTTCAAGACTCATCGAATGTTCCTTCAAAGCAATAGCTAAATGATCGCTTGACGAGGCGGGTTGATTGCTCAGAATCGAAGATTCAGCTCATAATCACTGTTCTATTCTATCTGAATCTCATTCAGCACTATGAAAACTGACTCTGATCAATCAGATCAAAGCAAATATAGCTCATCAAAGTCGTTCAAGAATTACACTCTAGCAAATTCTCACTACTCTACGTTTAGATAGTGAACTGCAGCTCGTACGCGCACTGAGCAAGAGCTAGAGAACTCTACACAACGCGAACCCAATCAATTTGAACACCTTGAAGCGCGTCTGCAGCAACGAGCTGAGCAAGAGCTAGGGCAAACACAAGCGAGGGGTAGAGATAGGGATAGGGGTAGGGGTGGGGGAGATAGGGCACGGGGCGAAGGTAGAGGTAGAGGGCTAGGTCGAGGAGATAGAGGGGGTGGAAGGGGCGAAGGGGGTGAAGCTTCGGCTGAGCCTCTATCCGAACATCAGCAGGAAGCTTCATACGGTGAAGGCTTCTACGGGGTGTTTCAAATTTGATATGTAGTTGCAAATGTAAATCAGCTTCGAAAAACATATCGACCCCAAAGATACTTAATTTTTGGTGAGCCGCCCATATAAATTCAAGTATCTTTAAGGTATGATGTTCGTCTGTTTCAAAGCTGCCAAACCCTAGTTGGGTAGCCGCTAGACCTATTTAGGGGGGGTGTATGTGTAGTAAACGGGGGGCGTCAATGTAGTAAAAAGGGGTGTATGTTTAGTGGTACCCTTGATAAATTACCATACTTTAGTTGTGTCATTAGATAGACGACGCAGTGTCAAATGTCTTTCAAGGCTCATTCAAGATGCAACATCAAGATCCACAGACCCCTTACGCTTTGAGGGTTTAGATCAGTGACTAGGACAAGGCCGTCATCAAACTGATGTCTACTTCGATATCACGAAAAATGGATATAGCCATTCTGGGCGCCATTTGAGAGGCGTCGTAATCAACATTCATCAGCATACCTTAGTCAGATAATTGCTCATACTGACCTACTTGATACCTTTTGTGGATATAGATTCTTCTCAATCCAGTAGGTCGATTTCATACAGCTAATAGCGTATCTTATTCATGCGCAGCCAAGACATCTGCTGGTGCCAGGTGATAAAGAGTGATAATCAGGATATGCTCTATCATCTCTTGAACCTCTTCTGATAGTGTCCATCATGATGAGGTCTTGCCATCCTGCTTAATGTAGTGATTCGCTGGCATCAGGGTCAATTCTATGCCGAGCAGCGGCGAGGCTACAATCAGTCTTGGAAGTACGCCAAGAGCTGGAATAATATACCTAACGTGCAGCAAAGTATACAAATCCTCCCTTGACTCTCGCATATATGAAATTGTAGACAATGCATGAATTTTGAGATTGATGTTACTTTTCAAGCTCTTCCAACCCCCTTTTCCGTAACCCGTATTTAATGCAACACAGCCGAATATTTCATTCATTGTGACAGTTTATTGATTGTTTGGGTGATTAATACGACTTATTAGTGCTAACGAAATGCTCTTAGAGCTGGTATCATAATGTGTATATTCACGCCCTTGGAAAACGAGAAACGACGTCGAAAACCAACCTATCGTTTGAAATCATAAAATCGTGACATTAACTGGGAGGAAACTACTAGAGAGACCATTTGGCTTATCGCTTGCCGCTGTTAAATCGCTAGGTTGTCATATCCAGCCATGTAAGTCGTGGAATCCAAGTAACAATGCGAAATAGTAAAAGAACCGCTGCTAGTCGAAGCCTCGGCTCTGTGGTATCCACTTGGTAACGCTCCAAACGATAGAAATGAAGCCCAAGGTCGGGGAAAACATAACAGGCAGATAAGCTAGTATCTGGAAACCTGCTTGGAATCCTTAATTTCCCTAATCTTACTATGTAGATCCGTGTCCAAGAAGTTGTAATTCGAATCCGGTTTGCAAAATGGATGCTGCTTCAATAGCGTCTCCGCCGTCGGTCTCTCAGTAGGATCGATAGTAAAACAGTCCAACATGAATGCATACGCCTCCGGGCTAATCGCATTGGACACAGCTTCCGGTATTGGCGGAGCCAGGTTTAGGCTCCCCAGTTTGTAGATGGCGCCAATCGCTTCTTCCTTGGCCCACGGCCTCCGACCCTCGAACATCTCGAGGACGACGCAGCCGAGAGACCAGATGTCGACTTTGGCGCTGTAGCCTTGACCTTGGGAACGAACGACTTCAGGAGCCATCCAGAAGACAGAGCCCTGCATGCTGTTTGTGATATCGTTGCCATAAATGTTGTCTGTCTTCTTGGAAATACCAAAATCGGAAATCTTGCAGGTGCCGTCGGTATCGAGGAGGATGTTGTCGGCTTTCAGGTCACGATGAAGGACCCCTTCTGTGTGCAGATAGGCCAGGCCCGAAAGCGTTTGGCGGGTCAATGAGCTGACAAGACTCTCTTCGAATTTGCCATGTTTGCGCAGACAACCACCTATGCTTCCACCAGGAATGTATTCCAGGAAGATGGAAATCGAATACTCCTTTTTCTCACAACCGAGATATTGCACAATGTTGGGATGTTCCAAATGCTGCATGGTGTCAATTTCCTGGTCGAGCGCACCCACCATCTCTTTCATCTTGTCCTTATCTTGGCCCGCTGCTTTTTGGTTGACCTCGACCTGCTTGACAGCTAAAAGATCTCCTGTCGTAAGGTTGACTCCCAAGTAAACCCTTCCATAACTTCCCTTGCCAATCAGTTCACCCCTAGCGATCTGGAAGGAATTCTGTCCGACGGGTAGATTTTGCGGTACAGCTTCGATCAAGCTGACACGGCTACCTCTGCCAGGTTTGATTTGGACAATATTAGCACCAAACATCTTGGTACTCTTCCGGCGTACGATATCACCAGATTTGGCACTTGTAGATGGCTGGGTGTTCCGTTTCTGGGTACCCCCATAAGCATTCCTTGCAACATCACGTATGGACTTCATACGTCCGAGACCCCCAGATTTACGCATGCTCCGCTGGGCCATTGTCTGCATAGTCGCTCGACTTTTTAGGGTCGAGTCCTCAGAGCCCAATGTATCAGGTTCTTCGGCTATTGACTCTTCCACTATAGAAGTAGGTCGCATTCTATCATACAATGAAGTATGCAGTCGCCGTGACTGAGTGCTTGGACCAGATGCAGTGGTGTCCATTGGATTCTGCTCAACGGTAGAACCTGGAGATCCAGGTGGTGAACCTACAAGATCTTCAACTACTGGCTGATCCAGGTCAAGGTTGGGGAAGTAGGCATCTAGGTTATCGAGGAGATCCTCCACCGGTGGTCGGTTGGCCCAGACATCATCCCTCGCGAACGATTGGCGTCGCAAGAGTTTCGAATTCGCGTCAGGCGATCTAGCAGAACCAGTGACAGAGTTGGCAGACTCTGGTATAGAGCTCTCGGTTTTCACTGGAATGGGATGACCCTCACTGTCGAGCTCAGACGTCTCCATGGACTGCGCACCGGAGGTGCTAGCAGTTTCTGGTGTTTTGAAGGTCACAGATCTTCCTTTCATCCTGCGCTGTGCCTGAGATTCAGTGTTCAGAGTAAGTGCTGGTCTTCTTTGAACGCTAGCCTCATCCCCCGAATCATTTCGTGTAGCAGTCGATTTAACTGCGGTGCTCTTCGCAAGTGGTACTGCGAAGAGGCCATCATCAGAGTCATCATCGGATTCCTCGTCTAAGTGTGGTTTCTGGTCAAACGTGATTTCGTTTTCCTTGAACGTGAATGCTGGACCATAAGATCTCCGCGACATTACTGATGCCTTTCGCGATGGTGGGACCGCAGACCCTGGACTAATAGCTGGCGATGGGCCACGTTGAAGACTCTCTATAGAGGGGTTCTTGGGAATCGGTATGGAAATATTTAATTTCCGGCCGTTATCCTCTGCGAGTAAGTCTTCCTCATAGTCAGGTACTTTGAACAACATATTGTTTTTCCCGTAGGTAAAGCCAGGACTTCGGGGAGACCCACCAGGACTATTCTTTCGAGATCCATTTCGTCCAAAATCAACAGATTGCAAGGCACGGGTTGGCTTACCTGATGTATCCGCACTGCCGCCATCCCGCCGTGAAAGATTGGTAGAGCCAGAGTCCGTCAGACTTGGTCCATCAAAAGACCCGATGGTAGAACCGCCAAGAGATCCAACGGTTGATATGTCCTCAACTGATCCTATCGTGGAGCCACCAATGGACCCGGCGGTCGAGCTAGCATTTGCCAATGCTTCTCCCATACGCGCACTCACTGAAGGCGTAGCAGCTACAGCTTTCCTTCGTCCCCGCTCAATGTTTTCTTCCGCTATAGCGTCTCCTAGAGACCGACGTTTCGGCGTATCAGCACCCTGCCCAGAAACCGATGATCTGAGTTTCTCGCTTGTCCTTTTGCTCAATGAGTTGGCTTTGATCAGTGTGTTAGACTCCGCTGGAGCAGGAGGTGGCTTCCTGAGAGGGACTAAAGTCTCAGTCTTCTTGTCTTCATAGGGTGAGGTTCTTGGAGCATCAAAATCAATGACACCATCGTATTTAATGTCTGTGGTAGCTATGTCGGGAGGGGAATCTCTACGTCGTGAAGGTTGCTCTGATTGATCCGCCTTTTGTTTATTCTCGGTCTCTAGGCGGTTGTCTTCAATGGTTGCCTTGAGCCATGCGTCCCAGTTCTCCTCTGTTATTGTGCCATTGTCGAACGCAGATTTGAATTCAAGGAACCGCGTTGTCACCGAATCTTGCCTTGGCCGGGATTCTCGGTTTGCTTTAGTGCCTCCATCCGCGTTATTTACAGGCGGCGCAAAAGCATCCCGCGCTGGAGTACTGACGGCCTTTAGCGTTGATTGTCTCGAGGTCATTGGTGGCGACCTGGATCGAACTTGGCCATTGGCTCTTAAACGGGCCATACCTTCTTCGTCTAGCGCTTTTCGGGGAAAGGAACCGCCGGAGGGAGAAGTTTGGAATGCTCGAGGTGATAGACCGATTCCTAGACCCGCCGATGAAGGCGCTGAGTGAGCCGCTGATGCAGGAATCCAGCGTACAAAGTATTTTAAAGTACCCATTGCATCCGCTTTTGTGTGTCTAGAGAGCGCCAGCATTGTGTCGGTTAAGGGCTCCTCAGAATCAAATTGGCCGGTCTCGGTATGGGATACCTGAACAAAGTCACCTTCTGGAACCCCCAAAGCTCTGCCAATGTTTTCTCGTATCGTATCCGCAGAATCAGCCTCAGTAATATCGACGAGACGGTAGTTCCAGTGGTCGGGAGTCGCGAGAACATATTTCCTCCCATGACTTGGTCTCGTCAAGGCTCTGTCTCGCATGGCAAATCTATCCTGCTCGGCCATGGTTGAGGTTGATGATGGTCTATCAAGAGAAGTATTACTCGAATTCATCCCAGCACGCGCAAACGGTAAGCTCGGCGGAACATATCGAAAATTGAGCGGACTCGTAGGCGACTCCAGATTGTGGTCTTCCGGTGATGGGTGTGCGGAATCATCCTTCTTGCGTTTGCGGAACCTATCCAGAAATCCTCTACTTGGCTCCTTGGCGCTTGGGGGAGCGTCATTACTATTCTGCCTTCCAGCAACCTCCAAGGTCGGGGGTCGATGACCGTCTTGGCCAAATCGCCTTGTTTGAGATTTACTGCTCGTGCCATTTTCGTTGTTTAGGTTGCTCCGTAGAAGGTTGCTAGCGGAGCTTACAGCATTGCTGGAAGCTACAGAATCGGTACTGCCATTTTTACGATGGCCATAGCGACCGTAAGGCGGAGCCGATAAAGTTCCACCACTACCAACGGAGGACGAGAGAACAGCATGCTGAGCTGAAGGACTCCCACTATTAGGGCTTGCATCATAGCAAGGACGTACGCTGTCACCAAGGAAGCCAGATCCTGTTAACCCACCTGCACTGATATCACCGGATGTGTTGGGGCTATGGCGTTTCGAAGCAGCGTCATTGATGCCATTGAGGATGCTCCTAGTAAACCCTGTGCGCTGCTGTGCTGGTTGCCCTGCTTCTACAATATTGGACTCACTCGCAGCGGCGCCTCCATTGGCATATACAGGAGCTGTGCTACTGCGATGGTTTGACATCATGCGGCGAGTAGGACCAAGGCCTGGAGATCTGAAACCTTGCCGGCCCGGGCTCTCTTCACCTCCCCCCGCAGTACTGGGTGTGTTGATAAATCCATCTGTGCGCCCTAGGTTTGGAGAGTTTTCCAAGCCTGCATCCGTCGACGCACTAGGTAAAATCTGCGTTGACCCCCTTCGTGCTTGCGCCGGTTTTGGGCCATCAATGTGATCGGCGATCTTGCGGATTAAGCGTCTCATCCTTTTACCTTCATCTCTTTCCCTAGCCTGATCCCATCCCGTTCCACTTTTAGTGCACTCTCTTGCTAGTCTTGGGTAAATTTTCTGGTGCATCATTCCAAAGTTGCCTCTACCGCCGGTACCACGGCCTAACTCTAAAAAATCGGCGCCTTGGATATTCAAATGTTTAAAAGCCTCTTGCCAGTCATTTGAAAAGCTATTGGCCGCCAGCCAAATCAGAACACGATCGATTGGCCATTGTACACTAGGATCACTCGGCGATACGAGAGCAGGAGAACTGTTACTGCCGGTGTGATGATGACCGCCCATGGTTGTCACATCTTGGGGAGTACTCTGTGCTTGAGAGGAAACACTTTGTAGTGGCTGAATTGGGGGACCGGACGAGGTGTATTCTGGTGCATCCCTGGTGGGGAGTATGAATTGATGGTGACGGGTAAGAGGTGTCTGAGGCACTGAATGATTGTATTGATGACTGTTGGATACTAGCTCCTTGGTAGGCGATATAGCAGATGACGGCCCATTGAAGAATCTTTGGTCTGCTGCGAGTTTCGCTGAATCCGCAGTGGAAAAAAATTCCGAGCTGTCATTTCGGTTGAAGCTTGGCTGCTGTAGAGAATGAAGAGGAGGGATCCCAACACCAGGGCCGAATGATTCCCCAAATGGTATGTAGGTTGCCGAGGTCAAAGGCGGAAGCTCGGTTTGAGGTGGCGGCGGAGGGATTGCTAATGGGGCCGGCTGATTGCTTTGGTAGTTTTGACTGGGGTTGTACGGAGTATGCTGCGAGCTAGCTTGGTTTGGTGCCATTGGTGGTGGCGGTGGTATCGGTAGATGGCCCTGCGACCTGCCCCAAGCCTGTCCTCCCCATGCGCTAGAATGTCCCAGGGAGGACCCAGGAGGTGGGCCCGGTGGGGGAGGTATTACCATGCCATGAGAGTTCATGGCTAGCGGGCGTGGAGGAGGCGGTGGTAATGGGACCATGTGACTCTGCTGCTGCAGTGCCGGAGGGGGCCCGGGAACGTAAGGTTGCCGCTCCATCATTGTGCTTGTGGTATGTCGAGGTACTTGTTGATAGCCAAGCAACTGCCCTCCGCCAGCTCGTAGCGTGGGACGGTAGGTGCTTGGCTGTACACTGCCCTGTTCCGCAACCGTGTTGGCTCTTGGCCTTGGTGACGCAAGTGCCTGGTTGTATGATGTACCAGGACCCGAGATAGCAGGATATGGAGAACCGTTACCTTGTGAAGGAATCGACAGAGATGGGGAAGCGTTGCTAATGTTGTATGTGGGGACGTCGCTGAGTATGAGGTCTTCGAGGAGAGCCGAACCAGACTGCTGCGGGTAATTGGAAGGTGAGGGTGTTGAGGTTTGTCTCTGGTTAAATTCAGAATTGTTTGAGCGAGCGGAGGACGACCGCTGCCGCGAGGTCATGTTTTATGTTTCGCCCGAATGTGTTGTACCACTGGGGCTCACCAAATACCGAAGTCGTATTGCGGAAAAGGTAGAGGTAGAGGTAGTCGGCAATGTTCCGTAAGCCCTTATAAGGGATTGTAAGGCATCTTGTGGCTAGATCTGCTCAAGGGTAGCAATTCGTAGCCAAAATTAGGGAATAGAACGCTGACGCCAGTCCTCAGTCTGAACGCTCGGGAAGTATCTATGCTATCAAGGCTCAGATGGCAATGCGCCGGGAAGGGGCATGGAGGAGAGACGCGCCACCCAGCCGGCATGAGACACCCTTGGTAGTTGAAAAGTCTCATCTAGACATGCGAGAAGGGCGACTTCAATAAAAATCGCTATCTAGATTATGTCAAACTCGGCGCATGAACCAAAAGTTCCGTGCAAAACAGACCTGTCGAATAGCTGCAGCTGTAAAGAGCCTTGTATCTACCTCGGACCAACGCAGCCCCTAGTACCTAGAGCACTGGATATCTCAATAGAGATGTCTTGAGGTAATTGACTTGTTTCGAGTCTAGGAAAGTGTTCGTGGTCTATTAAGCTTGCTGGCGGTCGTATTTCGTTCATGCATCTAGCCCTTTCTCGGGTACATCCGCGCCAAGAACACTAAGATACCTTAGGGTTGCCCGCAGATCTGATTATGTAAGACCACCCTAGCACGTGACTCGGTAAATCTGTTTATGACACTCAACAGGTGTATGAGGCACAAGGTACTGGTCATGCATTGCACTTAGAAGGCGACCTGCACAAAGCTGGATAATGTAGTATGTTTCAATATGTACATGAACACTCGCACTGCTCGTCAGTGTAACCGATTGTTTCTCTATTAGCAGGCTTCCGAGATGTTAGGCCTCGTTATTCCTCGAGAGCCAGTTGCGCTAAAGCTACAGTCAACGTTTTCCTAGCGTCTAACTCCCTTGTATTCCTCTGCGGTCTATATTGATGTGTTACGATTGTGACCACGGCATCATAGCAAGTATATCTATTGCGCCTGGTCAGCACAATGATACTTTACTTTCAACAAGGGGGCATCTCCCCTATAACGTACAATAAACCTTTCTTTCCCTTTCGTTTCTCCAGATCCCCCATCTCCCAGTCCCCCCAGATTGCCCTTCCGAAATCTAGCAAGCCGGTGACTTCATTCGTCCTCCGATCGATCAGGACGTTCTCGGGTTGGCCAAAACCAAGGACTACTAATCTCGCTTCTTTGATCAAATCTAAAGCGTTCTTCGTTCGAGATAGTTGCTCTCGGATCTGCGAGTATGGCAAGCTGACCATCATGTCCTCACCGTCCATCAAAGCCGACTCTAGCATAGACACAAAAGCTTCACGCCAGCTTTTGTGGCCCTGGTTTGAGGCGACCAGCGACACTGGTCCGTATGGTCCATATATTGATGAGGTATGCTGGCTGATCACGCCTGTTAGAGACTTGAGCTGCCGCTCAATACCAGCACGCTCGGAGCGCGTAAGATATTGGCGGACATTGGCATAAGATATGCCGGAAAGGTGGGTTGTGAGCAAGAAAGGTGAGCCAATGTGGATACGTCTTGCATCGTGCCTGATGACCCGCGGTACCGGTAGGCCGCTTTTGGCAAGAAGAGAGAAGATAAGGGCTTCCGAGTCAAGGGAATAACCTTCATGTCGGAGGAGCGGTGTGACCGGAGGAGGACTGACTTTCAAGACTAAGCTTGAGCCATTGGAGAGGCGGACAAGACGAATCCGGTGGAGATGACCTGATATGTCTTCCATTTGGTAGACTGTTAGATGCAAAGGGACGAGTATGTTTTCGATGAAGTTTTGGACAGGTGAAGAGTCTCGTGAAATATGGGAAGGAGGTGCATATGGGGAAAATGCTGAGTTGGTATCCACAGGGCTCAAGGCGGTGATGAGCCTCGCTATAGGAGGTAGATGCATGGTCTCACGATTTCAACGTGCCTCACGGCTATCAGCAATATAGGAGAAGACTACCGAGATGTGTTGGAGAAAAGAGCGGCGTAATCGCTTGTTATATTGCAATGGCGTAGCAGCTCCGGAAAACGCAACATGCAAGTAAGTAGCACATTCAGTTTAGAAACATCAAGTATACGTAATTCGAAAACAGGAGAGTACACCGACGGAAACATCAGACATTGGTACATACGTAGAGCTCAAGACGCCTGAAGGCTCATGCGTTCCTATGAAACGCCAAGGAGCATCGCCTCATTCGCTTGTTTCGCTTGAGAATGTACCGTCATCGCTAAGGTAAGGTAGCTATGGCTTAGAGCATTACTGATGATACTGCAAAGGTAGCCAGTTGCAGTGGGAGAACCGCGAAGCCAAGAGCTTGTTGGCGTTTATACGGCATATGTCGAGGAGATGGGTTTCCGCCATGTTCGTCTAATGTGTACGTTTTCGGTAAGCGCAAAGCCGTTTAGGGTGCCTTGTTGGGTTTAGACCGAGCTTATATCTCAAAGTCGGTTTCGAGGGGGCCGAAAACTCGCTCTCTACACCAATCGCAGAATTTGTCCCAAACCACTGGGTCATCTCACCTGTTTCCATATGCCAGAACGGACTTCCAGAAGGATTGGGGACAAGAGTGCAGTACACGTACCTTAGTCGAAATAGACGTAAAGTGATTGTCTCGGCGCGGCAGAAGAACTGCGACTCGCGAATACGGATCCGCATCGTTTATTGCAACAATACATGCTTCAGACTCATGTACACTACGGTCCACCTGAGGCTATAATAAATAATTGGCAATGTGCGCGAAGTAAGCCCCGAACCCTATACTCGCTTGTGTAGGTCATGTCGTTGGTCGAACAGCACGCTACCCGGAGGATGTAATAAGGGCCGTGGCTTGCATAATCTCAAATACCATACATAGGTACCTTACCCAAAGGTAGACTTAGCTTCCTGAGGCGGAGATGACGACGGAATTTCGCTGTCCTGTGCGGCATCACAACATATCACGCACGCGACGTCTCCGCCAACCACCGGGTCTATTCCGGTTTTGGCGTTGGGTCATATATCTCTGCCAGATTGAAGCGCTTCAGCTTCTCGTAGTCGTTGCCTACGACACTCATCCCACAGAAATTCTACATCGAAACCATTGTAGTCAGTGGTGCATACTGCAGGGTTATATAGATAATAAAAGGGTTGTTAGCTCACTCTGTAGATATCCACCAGGATTAGAAGGTCATAGTTCTTAAGGTCAACCGTATGCCGGTCGCCCACGGCAGTAGCCACCTGCTTGATTATATCATCTCTTTTCAGTATGTGGTGGTTGCGTATTGTTGTACGAATGGCAAACTGTTGCGAAGGAGCAGCATTAGCGAACATGCAGCATTGCGTTGGCGAGATGAATGATCACACGGTGACTGAAACCTAATGTGGCCTGTAGCATACAACCGAGACATTCTCCCAACTGGAGGGAACAGACAGACATCCAGTACCTTCTTGGGCGTGATGCCCTCTTGATGAAAACTGGGGCCAAGAACAACTTTCGAGACCTCCTCCAGGCCCTTTTCTGTAGCTTTACCCATCCTCGTCATGGGTGTCAATCTTTGCACGAACCGAGTCTTCTTGCTTCCTGCAGATTCAAGAGCGTCCGAGCAAATCTTCTGCACGAATGATACTGGCTCAATCGGTGCTTTGGTCTTGAAAAACAGCACTTAATGGTGTCAGAATGCAATCAAGATCGCCAAGATGGCTATTAACCGTACCACACTGGACCTCGATCCTTACTGGTCGGAAAAGAGCCTCCTTGCTAGCAGTTTTCATGCCTTGGACCTCTTTGCCTATCTCCGCTTCAATGTCGACCTCACCGCCATTGCTGACTGCCTCGTCTTCGTGTCCGGGATCACCATAGATATCAATAACATACTAACCAAGAACAGAGTCAATGCCGACGAAGTACCACGTAAGACATCAAGGATCAGACAGCGTACATACCTCATGAAAGAGGTCTCTTAGCTCAGCAGTGCATTTGCCTTCCTTGCGCATCTCACAGGTGGCCCAGATGCCTGCATCTCCTGACTCTATTCTTGCTGCAGTAGATTCGAAATTGTTCCGGCTTTTCTTTGGAACGACCCATTGCTTCTAATGATTTGTAAACACCGCAACATGATTAGAAAGAGAATTGGTTTGAGGTAGGAGAAAGTAGTAAGCTTTATAACTCTCGAAACTTTAATATCACTCTTACCTTGATCTTTTTTTGCGTGCTATCTCCATGGCTGTGTTCTGATTTTCGTTTCTTGCCTTCTTCCATAATATGAGAGTATTTGATTGTTGTAATTGAAGTGCTGCAACTTATTCGCTAAGCATGTGGAAGTTGAAAAAAGGTGTTGTGGGGTCCGAACGGAACTTTTTATACAAATATTCGTGCAGGATTTCCATTAGCCGAAAAGTCCTGTTGGTCTACATATTAAGATTTTGTCGCCATTGATGTGCTACTGATTTCTTTTAGACGATTACATGTCTAGCTGATTTTTATTCTTCAATCAGCCTTGATCCTAGCCCGGTTCAACTACAGTGGCATCACAATTAACAACCCTACATCATACACGAATCGCATATATCAAAAATTTGTATTAGGTTGAAGATTTACAACTTGATTTCAGCTTCACTGCTTCTCATTTGCGGCAGCAGACGCCTCTGCAGTCAGTTTCAAAGCCTTTGGAGCGTCTTTCTTGGGCATGTACAACTCGACGAACTATGCACAAGTCAGTAATTGTACCTGTTTCGGCGGAACTGGATTGGTTTTACCTGTAAATACGGTGCGGATGAGAATTCTTTGTCATTAAACAGGTTTTCTGCTTCTTGCTTGGTCTTGACCTGAAAGGTCCTCGAATTCTTGGGATCAGCTCCGAAGGCAGCAACAAGATCTTTGTAGTGCCATTGCTGGATATCGTTGTATGACGCATCCATTCCGTGGATCATACGTTCGATTGTGTATCCTTCGTTGCATATCACGAATCTAAAACTATCAATTTGATGAGAGGTGTACCAGGTAATGAGAGATCTCACATGATCGGTTTCAACTGCTGGCGAATCATAGTGCTGAGTTCCTGGGCCGTTAACTCGAAAGAACCATCTCCGATAAAGAGTATCGTTCGTCTGTTGCCAGTTTCCTTCGCTGCCAGTGCAGCTCCTTGACAGGCACCTAAAGCATATCCAATTGAACCCCAAAGAACCTGAGACAGGGCGGTAACACCAGCTGGGAATTTAGTCTCCCAAATCCCAAAATTGGCGGTTCCAGTCTCCGTTACAATAATGTCATTCGGCTGTAGCCACTGTCCTACCCGCGGCCACAACCACGCGTGGCTGATTACTAAATCCTTCGACAACTCCTGATCTTCCTTTGCAATCTTGTTGTCCGCTTGAGGGCCCGGTTGAACGTTGAGCTTTTCCATTCGCGCGACAACCTTTTGTAAGACACCCTGCATCCGAACGCCTGGGTATTCGGAATACTTGACGCGAATATAGTTGCTGTGAAAATCGATAGTTGAAAGCTGGCTAACACGATAAGTGAAACCAGCAGTATTGAAGTCTGACTTGATTGCACCAATGCTGAGCACGAGGTCCGATGATTCTACGCGTTCTTTGACCCCCGCGTTGCTTCCGTTTCCAGCATAGACTCCGCCATAGGTGGGTAAAGTTTCATTCACTGCACCCTTACCCATAGGCGTGACGAAGGTTGGAAGGCCGGACTTTTCAATAAGTTTGTGAACTTCATCAAGAACTCGGTGCCTCTGCGCGCAAGCATCTACCAAGATGATCGGATTCTTAGCTTGATGAAGATATTTCAGTATAACTTGTACGACATAGTCTTCTTTCTCAGCTTCATTCGGAGGATGATGGAGGTCGATTTTCGTCTTCAGCCGCTCACCTTCCACCTTTTTCTGGACTATGTCTGTTGGGAGCGCAATATAAACAGGTCTTGACTGTACCCAGCATTCTCGGATGGCATGATCAATCAGCGTGGCCGCTTCGTTAGGATCGTTCAGCATGGCCATAGCACAAGAGATATTCCGACTCATGTCTGCAAAGACTTGGAAGTTTCCATTACCCAAAGTATGATGGAGTAGCATGCCATCCCGCTGAGAGACGGTCGAAGGTGTCCCCACAATATGCACTATCGGCACGAATTCTGAGTATCCACCAGCTATGGCATTTATGGCACTAAGTTCTCCGACTCCAAAAGTGGTGACTATGGCCGAGATGCCTTTGACTCGAGCATAGCCATCAGCAGCATAGCCTAAAATATGATTAGTACTAATCGTACTGAAAAACAGGTCTTTGAAATACCTGCATTGAGCTCGTTGCAATTGCCGACCCAATTGAGCCCTGTCTTGGGAATATAATCTAGAACTACCTGTGGCGGTGAGTATCAAATGGCAATCGACCATCGCGGATACCAACCAGATTGTAGTCTCCAGGCACGCCATGAACCCCACGTACACCCACTTCATGGAGTCTTCGGAAAAGGTACTCCGCCACATCAATTGGATCTTTCAGCTCAGAGGTTCTAATGTCCGTTGCCATGGCGGAGGCGGATAGACGCTGGACTGTAGACTATAGACCTCGTAGCAACGCGAGTGTGGAGATAGTAGACGATGACAGACATCTATTGACGTGGATTCGTGGTTTCTATTGCGGGGCTAAAGTACGACGTACTTCAGTAGATAGGCGGATGATTTCCGACGCTAAAGTTTACAGTAACCTCCGCCGCTCAGGGTAACCGCAACCGAACGGATCCTCGCCTAACCTTTCGCTAAGCTAAGATATCTTTCTACCATACCAGTACCACCCCTCCAGAGAAGAGGAGGGTTCACGTCATGGCAGGTTTCCTTCGAGGAAAGCAAGCTGGCGTACAAAGAGATCTATCTGCTGGTCTAGAGCCTGAACTTTTTGCTATTGACGAAGTACACATGTCTCTCCGCTACCCTTGATGTACCAAAATCTGACCTTAGCTTTTTATTAGGTAGCAAGATATGGCATCAACTCTCAGACTAGCACATTGGCATACGACCCTGTTCAGTCGCTCCTGGCTGTAGGTACCAATGAATCACAGTATGGCAGCGGCCAAATCTATGTCTTCGGGCAAAAACGTGTTTCCGTAAATTTCTCACTCCCTAGAAAGGCTTCGGTCAAGACGCTCCAGTTTTGTGCGGACAAACTTGTCAGCGTTGACTCGAAAAATGATATATCAGTATACTCGCTGGAATCGACTAGGATAATAGCATCGTATGCTCCTCCGGGGCTTATTACCGCTTCACTGACCGACCCAACCCTGGACTTTGCTCTGATAGGACTCCAGAATGGTGTGTGAAGCCTTTTTCTCACTCCAAAGGGCGAGGTTAATGCTGAGATCAGCTTAAGGAGAAATCGTCGCGTACGACCTGGACCGACAAGGCTTAGCACCTCTCAAAATACCCAACCTGTGGAGAGATCGGAATCCAAAAGCCCGCTTACTGCCAGTCGAGTCACTAGCTTTTCATCCGCGAGACATTGGTACACTGCTGATAGGATACTCTGAGGGAGCAGTCATCTATTCTTTTAAGCAGAACACCCCGAATAAGTTCTTTCGGTATGAACTGCAACCAGGTGCCCCTGGCGGTGATTTAGACCTGTCGCCTGCAAATACCCTGCGTCATCCACGATTGATACATGCACTTTGGCATCCGACTGGAAGCTTTATACTTACAGGGCACGAAGATTCTAGCCTAGTCTTTTGGGATGTGAAAGATGGTCGGAAGATCATGGCCAGGACGATACAAGCTTCCAATGTCGACCAACCAGGCGCTACGGTGAGAAGCACTGTGTCTGCTTCTGGTACACTAGCTGTTACGGAACCACTGTTCCGCATTGCATGGTGCTCGAAGGAAAATCCAGATGACACAGGCATACTGATTGCAGGTGGACTACCAACAACATCAATGACCAAAGGCCTTACTTTTCTTGATCTTGGACCAGCTCCAGTGTATGCGACCTCGTCATGGCAAACCCTTTCACAGTATTTCGAACGGCCGAAAAGGCAACATATTCTACAAACTCCGCCAACCGCCGAGGTTGTTGACTTTTGTCTTATCCCACGCAAATCCCCCCATTACTCTGGATCTCATGATCCTATAGCTCTCATTGCTCTTTTAGCCTCTGGAGAGTTGGTCACGCTGAGCTTCCCGTCGGGTCACCCAATTACCCCCACGAATCAGCTTCATGTATCACTGACCTATGTTCATCCCTTTGTCAACCGTATATCACTCGCCCATATTGAACGTAGCCGCTGGCTCGGCATGCTGGAAAGTCGCCAGCGTGGTCCACTAATCTTACGTGGAGGAGCTGAAGCCAAGTATACAATCAAGCGCTTCGCACATCGAAACATCGTGCAGGCGGGTCATGCCGATGGTACCATACGGATTTGGGATGCTGGCCATGATGATGAGATTGAAAATCAAGATATGCTTCAAGTAGACGTGGCTCGAGCTGTCGGACGCGCACGGGACGTAGACATTACTGCCATGTCAATGTCAGGCGCTACAGGAGAACTAGCAGTTGGGTTGAGGACTGGCGAGGTGGCGCTATTTCGCTGGGCCCGTAATCAAAACGCAGGTAAAGAAACATCTCATGCGGCAGGCAGAAGCTTCGGTCTAGAATCGATCATTGATCGCGCAGAGCCTACAGTGAGAGAAGGACTTCTCCCTCTGACGTTGCTAGATCAGCAGCGAGGACCAGTTACCGCACTCAAGATGAGTGACGTTGGCTTTGCTGCTACAGGATTCGAAGATGGAAGTATAACTGTGGTTGACCTTAGAGGCCCTGCGGTTATACACGATGCCAGCATGAATAGTTCTAGCGGTCAAAGCAAGCATGGAAGCTTCCGGAAGAGTAACAGCCAATCTCATAGTAGACAAGAGTGGCCGACGTGCATCGAGTTTGGCGTTATGAGCCTGGAAGGCGAAGGTAAGGATACCTTTGTTACAAACATTTCCAACCATCTTCTGTTTAAGTGGACGACTTCCATTTAATTTCCATTCCGTGAATTTAAGAATACCTATTCTATGTTTTGGCTGACGAATGTAGATTATTCGAGCATCTTGCTCTTTGTCGGAACCAATCTTGGACGCTTGATAACCTTCAAGCTTCTTCCTGAAGCCCACGGGGGCTACTCCGTCAGGCTTGCCGGCAGTTGCGCCCTAGATGATAATATCATTTCTATATCTCCACTGAATGCAGATACAGGGGAGCCTGCCGGTGCTACTCAAAACGTTGTCGCTGGTCTTCGAAGTGGCATCAAGGCGAATGGTGTCCTCGCGGTTACTACCACAACTTCTGTGAGGATCTTCAAACCTGTAGCGGCTAAAGGAGCGCACAAGACTTGGGATGCGGTTCTCTGTCATACGGCTGCGGTGGTCAGATTTGAAGCGCACGGATACGCGTTACTTGGGCTCTTTGGTGATGGATGCGCGAAAGCGTACTCAGTACCTGGGCTTAAGCAGATCGCCTCGAGCAACGTGTCAAACGTCTTAGACGTAAGGAGATTTTCAGAGGCCGTCATCACACCTACTGGAGATATCTTCGGATGGACCGGGCCCTCAGAGATAGCTGTGCTGAATGTCTGGGGCACTGGAGATAACCTGTAAGTGGCTATGAAAAGCGAGTGCTTCACATTTACAACCCAGATCTAACCAAAGACTAGAACGCGGTCTCTCGACAAGATCTTCAACCCCGAAGCCATCCCACCTCCAAGACCAACAATATCAAATCTCCAATGGATGTCCGGAACCCAATACATCACTCCGTCTGACATGGACCTCCTCAGTAAGCCTATCCCCTCATCTCAACCTCTAACCCGTACTCTCTCATTGTTGACCTTCTCACGAAAGTCGGCGGACCCGACCGCCCCCCCTCAAAACGCATGCTCGAACAAATGCGTGCAGACGAACAAACCCAGCGTGCAGCCGCACGCTCCGCTTCTTCCACCTCTTCGCCCGCTCCCGGCTCGAGACAGGATGAGGGGTACTGGGCGTATATGCAGAGGCAAGTGCAGGAAAGAACGCAGAGTTTAAATGTCATGGGTGATTCAATGGATAGGGTGGAGGAGAGCAGTGCGAGGTGGGGCGATGATGTCAGTAAATTCGTAGGCAAGACAAAGAAAAAGGTTGTTATGGGTGGTGAGTTTTCCTGAGTCTTGGCTGACTGTCTGAAAATTTACTGATGAGGCCCCTAGCTGTGAGGAATACCCTTGGGTTTTGAGGAATCATGGCTAAGAGATCTATGTTGGTGTTTTGCTGTGAATCACTTCAGGATCGGGAGTAGCATCTCAGAAGAGTCTTACTGCCATATGAACATCTTCCAAGCTCGAATACTTAGCGACGGTGATATCATCAACAAGAGCAATAGCCGCCAGGCACAAACGATGATATGCCAGCGCATCATGGAAAGTACACGCCCAATCTTCACTTGTGTCCACAAGTCATTGTTTGCATTCCATTTTTTGCTCCCGTTCATTCTCAAATCTTCAGCAAATCCAGCTTTACGTGAACAAAGGAAAGTCACTCTCTCCCTCTTCATAAAGTCCTCTCATTTCTCTGACTTGTCAGAACGAACAATACTCACCACCTCCTTTGTTCTTCTCCATCATGAAATTCAAGAACAAAAGCCCTTGAACCACTCGCTCAAGCATACAATCTCCTTTTCCTTCTCTCTCAAGTATGGACATTCTCACATTCACCAAGCATCCAACCACCAACACCTACAACCTCCAAACATCCACCACCTCCACACCCAACAATCCAAATAACCCCACCTACCCACCTACCCCAAAACAACTATCCTCCACCCCCACCACCACAACCATCGACATCCCCCCCACAATGTCCCCCACCACCACCCCCTCACGCTGCACCCACCCCCCCATCCACGCCCTAACCTGCCCCACCTGCATCTTCGCCCACAACACCGCCCGCGAGCGCCTCATCCGCGCCTACTACGACCCCATAATCGCGGACCTGGAGTCGCGCATCGCGATCGCGGTGGAGAAGCTCTGGATCGGGGAGAATGAGTTTTTGAAGGAGAGGCTTATGGGCGCGAGGGAGGATTTGGAGGGGTTGAAGGCGAGGAGGGAAGGGGAGGTTGGGGGGGTCTGGGGAAGGTAGGGGTGGTGGATGCTCGGGGATGGCGTGGTTTTATATGAGTGGAGGGATGGCTTGAGGTTGTTTGTGGGGGTTTTTTTGGAGATGAGCTAGGAAGTGGTTTTGTATGGTTTCCGCACATGCTGGCGGCGATGCGTTTCTGGAGGATATTGTAGCAGCCCCGTTGGCGTGATCAAATTCGAGTCGGTATGACGTGGTCAATGAGCAGACGTGAAGTGGATTTCATTAAACAGAGTGTTGTCAAATGTGCTCTTTGTAATCTATGTTATGGTTTAGAGATTAGGTTCTCCTGAACGCTCTGCCCCGAAATTGATCAACAATCCTTCGCTCCACAACGCCTGGGTAATTCCACGTCAAGAAAATCGTAAGAACTGTGCATGTACGGGTTTGCCCTCGCCGAGTCTAATGCACCATGATCTCGCCCTGCGGCTGCTGGCTTATAGCTTTTTCTTTGGCAGCGCTCGATTCAGGTGCATGCTCGCCATCGTCTGCCATCTCCATATCCTCATCACCGTCGCCTTCCACCTCCTCTTCCTCAATTTCTTCATCTTCACTGCCACTGCTCTCGGCTTCAAGATCCTCGCTACCTGCATCAGACTCTTCGTCTTCAGCTTTAGCTGCTGGAGCAACAGATGGGCCGGTGGTATCGTCTGCACCGGCCATCTCTTCGTCTTCGCCGTCAATCTTAACACCTCCTTCTGCTGCCTGTGACTCTTCCTCCAATTCTAACTCTTCCTCTTCTGCTCCATAATTTGCACCATCATCTTCAACAACGTCGGCTTCGGGCTGCTCTGGCGGAAATTCGGCAGGTGCGGAATCCTCCGTATCCCTGGTGGGTTCTTAGTCAAGTTTCGTCAAGAAATCGCGGAAAGCATACCATTTGATAGCAAATCGAGTAACGCGAGGCTTTTCAGCAAGTAGATTCCTTTTCACGCGCTCAATCACTGGTTTTGTGGGCGGTTCAGCGTTGAGCTCTTCGGAATCATATTCGTTATTGACGTAGTATCCAACGCGCACGAACTCTCTACCATCATAACTGCATGTGAGAAGAATAACAGTGACGCCTAGGATTTCGGAAGTAGGAATGCGTTTCAGGTCTGGAGAATCGGCTTCGAAGATGAACTTATTGACGCCAACAGGAATCGGCCCCACAAGAAGCGAGTCTAACTCCTGGTCATGTTCGGATCTAGAACTCGTTAGCAGGTGATAAAGAGATTTTGCAGAGCGGTCGGGCGCCCATACGAGGTAGCAGATCCGACGTAAGTGAGTTTCCACTCGAGATCTAGATCCATTGTCAGCGAGCTGCTCACCGTCAAAGTGTTGCGCGGGACTAGACTACCTTTTTGTAGCGGTTCTAGACATTCAAAGGTGATCTCGAATTGGTATGATGCGCTGAATGGCGCTGGGTTGTTGAGGACTTTTACTCCGAGTAAAGAGACGACCGACATGTTTGCTGTGGAATGATGTTGAGTAAGGTAGAGCCGAACCTATAACGTTTGTGATTTGCTAACAGTGTTGATCAAACAATGCCAATGAGTTAATGTAGCTATTTGCTCAGTGGATGTAATGGAAAGCTGTTTAGATCTTCAAAAAGTCAGAGGCAAGCGCGATCTCGCGTTTGGACGTGTTTGAGTGCCGGCACTTTAGCTTTAGAATACAACACACTAGGTTCGTATCATACAGTATTTAGCTCCATAACATTCCGCGCCTACCCATTGTGCAATCTCGATTTCTTTCACATCTCTATACTAACCATCCTTCCGACCACATTACGCATCACCAAATCAAAGTCTTACTCGAAGCTCATGCTCACATCTACACTCAATCAGTCTCTTGTTAACTTCCTCCCGATCGAATAATTTAGGTGACGTTCAGCGACTCGAGTGGATGACAGCTTGACAGCTTCGTAGCCTTGACAATAATCACTTCGCATTCTACAACGACAAAGCCGTCAACATGGCGGATGATGCGGAGGCAGCGTTCCTGCGCTCGATGCAGGTTGCGAATGAGGGCCCAGGCATCTACGGGGCGACCAGTGTAGCTAGTGAACAACTGCCAGATTCTTCCTCTGATGAATATGATCCCGCTCAAGCAGTGCAAGCTGATTCTTCCTCTCATGAAACTAACAATCTTTCCAATAATACTTCACATATTGTTGCTGGCAATGTGGGCCAGTCACCAAACGGCAGCCTACCGCAGCAGCTCCTCCTGGCTTCTGGGCAAAGCTCAACAAATCCAACCCCCCACGGGATCCCCATATCAAATATTCAAGACCAGTCTATTCCGATGTCAAGATCCTCTACTGTCGAAGAGGTTACACCTCAAGCGTCCGTCAACGATGAAATGCCAATACATAGTGGTGGAGAGCAGGGTGGGGGCATTGCGCAATCGATTGGCAACGGTGATTTGGGGTTGATTGGAGATACCACTGACCCGGCGTCTCATTCTGTTTCGAATGCTTCTCTCAAACAGTTGTCTGCAGCAGATGTATCAATACAAAATGATATGCAAGACGAACCCCCACCAGAAGTCATTGAGAATGGTACTTCTTACACTGTTCCCAACCTTGCTGCTGTTCTTCCTGACACGGGCGCTTCATTTCACAATGTTCCTACAGCCATTCCTACAGAGACGCTTCCGGCACCACAGGTAACACAGCCAGAGCCATCTTCGTCACAAAAACCCCTTGTTCCCGTCGGAGCTGCTCCTAAAGCACGACTGCCGCATGACAGAATTGGCATACTGGAGGATAGAATCAAAGAAGATCCAAGAGGCGACTTAGATGCTTGGCTTAGCTTAGTCGGTGAGCACAGAAAGCGAGGCAAAGTCAACGATGCTCGGACCGTTTATGAGCGGTTTTTGGTGGTATTCCCACAAGCGGTAAGTTCTCACCTTTCAACGATATGTATGTACCGGCCTTCTGATCACCGTCCCTAGGCCGAGCAGTGGGTTGCGTATGCCCAGATGGAGAACGAAGCGGGCAATAGAGATGAGATGGAGAAGATTTTCTCTAGGACTTTGATGGGGATACCCAATCTTCAGCTATGGTCAATGTATCTCGACCATGTTCGTCGCCACCATAATACCTCTACCGACGCGTCTGGTGAAGCCCGACAGATAATACATCAAGCTTACGATTTTGCCTTGCAACGTGTCGGTCTTGATAAAGAGTCCGGAAAACTATGGCAGGAGTATGTCCAATTTATCAAGTCTGGGCCTGGAGTCATAGGTGGTAGTAATTGGCAAGATCAGCAAAAGATGGACTTGCTTCGAAAGACGTATCAACGAGCGATATGCATTCCCACGCAATCTACTAATATCCTTTGGAAAGAGTATGATGTTTTTGAAATGGGTTTGAACAAGATGACGGTAAGCTGGTGAACCAACTTTGATAGCTCAGAATACTGATGCCTCATGTAGGGACGGAAATTTCTTCAAGATCAATCACCGGCTTACATGACTGCACGAAGTTCATATGTAGAACTACAAAACATTACACGCGGTTTGCGTCGGACTACTTTGCCTATTCTACCACCTGCGCTCGGGTTCGATGGTGATATCGAATACAAGGACCAGCTGGACATATGGAAACGGTGGATTAAATGGGAAAAGGATGATCCTCTTGTTCTGAAACAGGAAGACATAGCTGCATATAGAGCTCGAATTGTCTTTGTTTACAGACAAGCATTGATGGCCATGAGATTTTGGCCCGAATTATGGTTCGATGCTGCTGACTTCTGTTTTCTCAATGAACTGGCGGACGTTGGTAATGAATTTCTTACTCAAGGCATTGCTGCAAATCCTGAGAGTTGTCTACTAGCCTTCAAGCGCGCAGATCGTATAGAACTTACAACAGCCAATGAAGAAGGTGACGAGAGTGCTAAGCGACGTGGTGCAGCAGTTCGAGAATGTTACGACAAAGTGCTAGATGCGCTCTATGATCTCATTACAAAGGCCAGGGACCGCGAAGCGCAAGATATTGCTCGCATTGAGGCCAGCTTCGACTTAAACGTGCAGCAAAACGCCAATGGCACGCAGGAGAACGACAACGATGAAGAACCCAATGATGATGAAGCTGAAGGTAGAGAGAAGCGCAAGTCTGCGCAGATCGAAGCAGTCAAGAACGTCAATTTTGTGCAAGTACGCCTCCTTACCCGAACCATTTCCTATGTTTGGATTGCTTTGATGCGTGCAATTCGGCGAATTCAAGGCAAGGGAAAGGTTGGTGATCCTATTGGCGGTTCAAGGCAGATCTTCACAGATGCCCGTAAGAGAGGCCGAATTACAAGTGACGTGTATGTGGCGAGCGCCTTGATTGAGTTCCATTGTTACGAACCTGAAGCCACAAAGAAGATTTTCGAGCGCGGACTGAAGCTTTTTCCTGAGGACGAGGGCTTTGCTCTCGAATATATCAGACATCTCATAGCAAACAATGACCACACCAGTAAGAGTTCTCTTTCTTTTCTCTTCCTTTTATCCAGGTTACATGTACAGCGCTGACATAACTGAAGATGCAAGAGTGGTCTTCGAGACAGTCGTCAACAAGTTGGGTCAGAAGCCGGAGACGGTGGCACGGGCAAAGCCGCTCTATGCCTTCTTCCACGACTTCGAGTCTCGTTATGGCGAGCTGAGCCAGATTACCAAGCTCGAAAAGCGGATGAGCGATCTCTTCCCTGAGGATCAGAGACTCACGCTATTCTCCCGACGCTTCGTACAGCAGAGGTTTGACCCAACCGCGATTCGACCCATCATATCCCCGGCAACACAGGCCAGACCTAAAGCTCTATTAAGTGTTGAGGCCTCAGTTTCTCAAGAGACGCCCCCGAACCGCTTCGTCCAAACCAACTCACCAAAACGCCCTTTTCCACTGGAAGAATCGGACAATGAGGGCGGTCGTCCTCGAAAGCTTGCCCGGGGCGAGTCTCCCCTGAAAGGTGCAGCAGGTCGGCGGCTCGACCAACAGAAACGAAATCGGCAACCGCATGAGATGCCTCAGTTTGAGAGCCATTCACTGCCTCAGGGCCTTCCGACACCCTTTCTCCCGCGTGATGTGCTATTTCTTTTAGGAATCATTCCGAAGGCCGAGACCTATCATGCTACAAAATTTAAAGCAGAAGAGATGGTGAGGTTGATTCGGGAGACGAACATACCAAGTTCTGTAACGCAATTACCGCGAGGGCCTATTGCAACGGGAGTGCAACCAATGCAGGTAATGCATGTTAATCCCCAGTTGCCACATAATCCTCAGATGCCCCAGAGGCCATCAATGCCGCAGATGCATCAGATGCCGCAAATACCCCCAGGGCAGTATAATGGTGGGTATTCCGAGTTTCCTTCGTCCGGTTATTCTGCTTTTGCACAGCCCATACCACCTAGCCTTTGGCATCATAACCAGAACCAGGAAGCCCAGGTTATAGGCTACAATTTTCAGCCCCAATTTCCTGGGCCTCAAGACGGCGCTGCTACACCGTCTTGTCCTACAAATCCAAATCCAGCAACCGAATCTGTGTTGGCCTCCACACTTTCGTGGCAGAGGCAGGGAAATCCATCGGCTCCCTCTGATAATATTGCTGCTCGTTTGGCAAAGCTTTCCAACGAGCTTCAGCGCGTTTCTTACAGTAACAGACGTTAACGGTTTAATACAGGCTCATATCAATACAGTCGATAAGCATAGCGTATCTAAGTGGTTCCCATGTTGAATACCGAGCATGTCTTCTTAAGTTCCCTTATTTCTGCATGCCATGGAGGCTATTACGAAAAGCATATAGGGTTCTTTTTCTGGCGCAAAGGATGGACTTGTCATTGCATACCATGGCAGTCCTAAGGTTTCCGTAACAGCTGGAGTACAGCCTTTCTCGCTGTTAGGTCATGCAAGACATAAATGAGCGTATTTCAAGAAGCATTGGGATGGGCTTCGCAGGAGGTTTGGAATGTACTCTACTACACTCGGTCGGGTGGTCCAGATCATCTACTCTATCAACAACAAATCACAGCTGTGGGCTGCCTGAACGCGTGCCTCAGGTGTCTTGATTGGAGCAATATGTATTAAAATCTCAGCTCTTTCCCCCAATTCTTGTTTCTCCCTGTTTATTTTTGAGTGCTCGGGACACCATCTACCCATGATGGCCTCCTCCCACAATGATTTGGCTTGCATCGGTTTGTTCAACCCATATATGGGATCATCCTTGGCTCAGTCAGACACTGGAATCAACATCGGTTTGCCAACTGCTGTACCCACCACCAGGCCATGTAAAATAAACAGTGGTGTACGGTAATGTGACAGCTAAATTGGGGTTCTGCCGTAGCGTGACCGTAGTGACGTGCAGGGATGGGCGGCATCTCATCGGCTGCCGCTTTCCTGCCCTATGCATCATGGCAGAGTGAAAACACCATCAGCGCTATTGTCCACTCCCAAACCCGTAGAAATGCAGTAGCCGCATGTATTACTCCGTACCTTATGCCTTGCAAACATCAGCCTGTGTACCTACTGTAAGGTAGAACAAGAAGTGAATACTCTACCTAGGTCTCTAGTAGCACTAGTGTTGTTGACACAGTCCTTCACTTCCTTCCTTACCAATTGCTTGCGTCCTAACACCTCGTAACGCAACACTGTCAATCTATCATCCTTTCCTACATCTTCCTCTTTCCACCCTCAATCTTCTTTCCTTCCTACATCATTCCTACATCCATCCTCGACCTTCATCCTCCACCTCTTCTTCATCTTCCTTACCTCTGTTCACTACTACCCCTTGCTATTGAGGCAACTTCAACTTTACTTTAATTGCTACGTCATCATCGTAGTCGTACCCGTGGGAGTACGCTCACAGCAATCGTGGTCTCACACCTCACTTCACCGCAAGTTTTTCTTATTTTGCACTTGATCTCAGCAGTCAAGCTCACTTCATCAAGAATTGCCTCTCCAGGTCACTCAGGCCTACCAGTAAGTCTACTCAGCTTTACATCACTGCTTTGCCCTACCTCTTCCCTCATCCATTGGCATCCACAATCATCTTATCCTCGATCTTTGCAACCCCCTTTTCACAATGATGCCTGCTGACTCGTGCTCCAACCTGCCTGTAGAAATTCACCCGCCAGAATGACCGGTGCTGCTGCAAAGCGCGCCAAGCGTGACAAGCAGACTATCCAGGCTGATACTCGCGATCCCATTCGGGATACTCCTGAGCAAGGTCCAAATGCTTATGACGGCCCGTCTGATCCTGGTCGTGGTCGTGGGCCTGGCTCTGCAGGTGGCCCACCATCTCCTGCCCGAGGTCGTACTCCACCGAATGCTCCGCCGTCCGCTCGGGCCCCATCAGTCCACTCATCTCGGCCTTCGAGTACAACTCGTCCTGTGTTAAGAGACCCAGCTCGTGATCCTCCTGTAATCAACCGTAATGTGGACTGGGCTGGAAACGCGTACAACTTGTACTCCCAGGTAAGCAGTGGCTTGTGATTGCTGGGTTTCCGCTATCCCATAAACCAAAGACGACCCTCGTTACCCTCTTTCCAGTTCCGGCTTTTTTCTCTAAGCTGTCTCTTGCAAACATCTTAGCAATGCCACCTTTGTACTTGAGGTCCTTGTCCATGCCATCACACGAGTATCGTTGTCGACGTGCTTGATGTTGGATTCACATGAACACCAGCACTATGGTGGTAAATGGAGTTCACTATTTATTCCCTTGTGTTCTCATTTCAGCTTCCTGTTTAGGATTCACGTGCCCTGGTACAACAGTTCATGTTCCCATTCTATTTCCTATTCATCCACTATTCCCATATTCTGTGTTCATCGAGGCATACATAAACCCCAAATATCCCGCCATACTTCCTTCCTTCTACATCCAACTCCTCCACCTTCCAACACCACATCCACTTCTATCTATCTACCCAATACCTTCTATCCTTTGGCCTTCTACTATTGTTATCCTATTCCTATCAGCACCACAACACAGCATTTACCATATCTAGTCCTGGTTGGCACTTCAATCTACCTTAGCCAATAGTTGGTAAAGCTCCCTTCGTCTTGTTTTTGAAGGCTCCAGTCCTTGCAATCTACTAGCATTTTGCCTTTGCGCTTCTATTGCTATCATTTTCAGAGATGGCGTCAGATCCAAAGATGAGATCGGACCCAAGGATGAGATCGGATCCAAAGCCCAAGACAGATCCATTTTATCTTAAGACTGCAGATGGCACTCCTATTGTGCCTCTTCGGCAAAAAGTATCAGATAATAATCCGTTCTCCGCGCAGATGCCGACCTCGTTGATGCGACGACCTAAATTCAATACAGCCGGCAAAGCCACACCAATTTCGATCAACTCTCATCGTGTGTTGAATTTCCCGAAAAAGCCAGTCTACCAGTATGATGTAAGTCATGACCGTAATGGAGCATGTTCTGAACGAGATCTGATTTGCTGATTTCCAACCAGGTACAAATCGGAAATGGCGCCGAGAAGCGCGCCCTCATCAAGGCTGTTTGGAACTCCCAAACTCTCAAGGGTGAGCTCGGAGGCGGATGGCTCTTTGACGGGAACAAACTTGCTTGGTAACACACTGATCTCTTCTCTCCCAAACTTCCAGATACTAACCATCCCAGGGCCCAGAGAGATTTGGGAAATGATGTTTTTAGCCGCATGATCGACCTTGATGCTGAGCGTGGTATCACCCCTCGTGATGGGCATACCAATTCGCATCGTGTCAAGCTCCGTCGAACTGGGATTATCAACATGCAGATTCTCCAGTCCTACTTGGACGGCAAATGCGAGTTCGACACCAAAATTCTGGAAGCCATTAACTTCTTAGACCACCTTCTGCGCGAGACTCCATCTGCCAATCTTATCAACATCAAGCGGTCGTACTTCGCGCGTAATACAACCAAGGACCGTGCGTTACTAGGAGGGGCCGTTGAGGCCATGAAGGGTGTTTATCAATCCATCCGTGCAGCCCAGGTATTACTGTCACTCTTGGTTAAGCTGGTTTTCGCTAACAAGTTTTCTAGTGCAAGACTCTGGTGGTCAACGTTGACGTGTCTAATTCTACGTTCTGGCACGAGTCCTCGTTCTTGCAACTTGGTTACCAGATGACCCAATGCGACAGCTATCTGGACATGTTGGCTAAGATTAGGCCGATTCAGAGCCTTCATGGCCAGTGGAGGGATTCTCCGCAGTTCGTCCAATTGAAGCGCCTTGCGAAGAACGAGTTCAGAGTGACGCACCGTGGCTGCACGAACCGTAAGTATAGCAGTGGCCGTGTCAGTATCCTGAATATATCTGCTAACTATCAAAATAGCCACTAAGATCTGGAAGTGTCACCGGATGTCAGACAAGACGAGCAATACCTACAAATTTGATCTGAGGGACCGTACAACTAACACAGTCACCCCTAATACATCTGTGTACGACTACTACATGAAGCGTTACGATATCGCCCTAGAATGGCCCGACTTGCCTGTTGTCGAGACCACCAAAAAAGGTGTCGTGTATCCGATGGAGCTTTGCTTAATGGCTCCGTCGCAACGCTATCCGTACAAGCTCGATGAGAAGCAAACCGCGGCAATGATCAAATTTGCTGTGACTAAGCCAGAGCAACGTAAGCAGACCATTCAGGATGGGTTGGACCTTCTTGACTGGAAGAATGACAAATTCCTTATCAACTATGGGCTTAACATCGACCCCAACATGCTCAAGACCGAGGCTCGTATACTAAAGCCTCCGGAAGTTCTCTATGGAAAGAATATGACTGCTGCTCCTGGATTTTCTGGGCGTTGGGATTTGAGAGGTAAGGTTTTCTTGAAACCAAACTCAGCCCCGCTCAAGTCTTGGGGTGTATGTGTAGTTGGATCAGGGTAAGTCAAGGTCTACTCACTTATACCGGTGGAGTCTACTAATGTACCGCAGACAGCAGCGGCCCGCCCTTCAAGCCTTCATCACCAGCTTTATTAGTGTTTACCGAGGCCACGGTGGAATAGTCGAGAACGCTACACCATTTATTCTCACCGGAGTTGCAGACATTGCAAAAGCCGTGGACGGGACATTCCAAGGCGCAGGCAATGCAGCCAAGTTGCGGCCCCAGATCCTGATCTTTATCCTCCCGAATCGATCTGCTGAGGTGTATAAGCGTATTAAGAAGAATTGTGAATGTCGCTTTGGCGTCATGTCACAGTGCATACAGGGCTCAAACGTTTTGAAGAATCAGGCTCAATACCATTCCAATGTGTGCATGAAGTTCAATGCCAAGCTGGGTGGTACCACCTGTCGTGTGAAATTGGTTAGTTAATTCCATGCAGTACGAATAATTGTTCTAACATATTGGCAGGCAAGTACCACGGGCCATTTCAAGACGCCAACTATGATCATTGGTGCTGATGTTTCGCACGCTGCACCTGGAAGCCAGCAGCCATCTATGGCTGCTATGACTGTATCAATGGATACGACTGCTACGCGTTATGCGGCTGCTGTCGAGACTAATGGACATCGTGTCGAGATGATCGCAACCAGAAACCTTGAGGATATGCTTAGACCGCTCTTTACGGAGTGGGCTCAAACCGTTGGCCAAGGGCGTATGCCAAAGCATATCTACTATTTCCGAGACGGTGTTTCCGAAGGCCAGTATCAGGCTGTTCTGAAAGCCGAAGTTGCAGACATTAAGCGAATGGTCTATGAGATGAGCGCTACTAATCCCAACTACGAGGTTTGTTGGATTTACATCATGCTAGGAAGTTTGCATGCTAATGTTTTGTAGTGCAAGTTTACTGTAGTGGTGGCGGAGAAGCGTCACCATATCCGTTTCTTCCCCCCTCGTGGTATGGCCTCCGACAAGAACAACAATCCCGTCCCTGGAACCCTTGTAGAGAAAGACGTTACGCATGTCAACGAGTACGATTTCTATCTTTGCTCACATGCGGCAATTCAAGGCACAGCTCGTCCAACTCATTACCACGTTTTGTTGGATGACGCAAACATGGAGCCCAATGAGTTCCAAGCCATGCTCTACGAGCACTCTTACCAGTACATGCGCGCGACTACACCGGTTTCACTATGTAAGTAACTACAAGCCGACTTTACAGGTTCCCATGCTGATCATCAATAGTTCCGGCCGTCTACTACGCGCATCTAGCCTCCAACCGCGGTGCTGCTCACGAGAACAAATCGCAGGATGCCATTCTCAAGGAGAAGTCAACCCCATCCTCCGACCCACCTGAGACTGAGACTCCACCGCTCATGCCAATGCTCAACGCCACGGGTATCAGATATGGAATGTGGTACATCTAAGTCAACAACAACGGGTCAAACACAGCTGTATTGTGGAAGCACTTTTCTTTTATCCTTTAAGCTTTTCCATTCGGATATCTTAGCTGCTCTATGCAGCCAGACACGCTCAAAGAACTTCACCAAACCTTGATCTAGGTCACCTACATGTCGCCTTAGGTCAAATACTCGATATCCGTGGTCTGATCTTGGTGGATATGGTGGGGTTTTACATGGCGTGCATTTTCTCCTTGGCTGTATTATTTACCTTGCAGAAATATGTTTACCCTCACCTGATGTACCCCTTGATATTTAACACCACCACCTGGTTTTCGTACTTGTACGTCGATCAGGTTGGTCAAGGTGGTCATCATTGGCCCTCTCTCAGTTCGGTAGTTACTCGGCTTGCTACACCAATCAGTGGCCTTGGCTATCGCTCTGCAGTTTGTGGCTCTCTACAGAGGGAATACACTTACTCAGCTCTAGCAATTCAGCCTAATTGGCTTTGCATGGAGCGCTGGCTTCCGTGCCCTTGTTAGTCAGATCTTTCTGTGCTTGGCTTGGTTTGCGATTCAGAAAAGGATTAGATAAAACTCAAAAAAAGAATGAAAATGCTTCGATGCAAATATTGGTTCCTTTGCTGAGCGAGTGACTGTGAAGCGAGTGTTTTGAGATCATGGCTAACTTGAGGTTTAAAAGGCCTTGGGACCTTACAGTTGGTGGCTAATAGACGGCAATTTAACTGCGTTCTGTTCTGGATTTCCATCTCAATGAGTGGGGTTCTCTCAAGATCTCGAGACTAAATCATAGAGTTTACGAAGACTACGTTCGGAGTACCGTACGTGCTATCCTGGAAAGCCAAATGCAGACTGAGTAGATTTCGTACGATAGAAGGATTTAGACGTGAGCACTCGAGGTAAGCAACAGAATCTTCGTACTGGCGCATTTCGTAGGGTGTTTAATTCGAACCCTCAGACTGCAATTCATGAAACTCAGATCATCGCCTTCTTCCTCCAGGTACCTATGTAATCACCATTGAGACCCAGAAGCATCTTTGGAGACATCAGTATTTACGTGAGTTCCCGGGGCAAAGCAACAACATATTCCCGTGCTTGTGCAATCTCAGAGATATAGAAGGGGCTCCTATTGTTGCAAAGCACGCCACAGAGTCTTTGGAAATAAACTCCTATATTCTTTGTTATTGGAATAGTAGGTTGGAGGAGGGGGTGTGCGAGATATGTACTGTTTCGCAGGGAGTTTAGAGTACTGCGTCTTCTCTGTTGTGGAGTTGGTGGGGTTTTGAGAGTGGATGGGTGGATGGGTGGATGCTGGGATGCGGGGTGTGAGATGAGTTTGGGGGAATAGGGGGTTTGGTTGAGGTGAGTGAGAGGGGTTGGGGTGGAAAGGGCACTGGGTTTTGAGTCAAGATATATCGAATTTATGGATTAAACTGTCTTAATCTTCCATAGGTCTTCCCACCATCGAAACCTAATATCAAAGGTTATCATAGAACGATTCAGATGTGCACAACCTTCCCACATAACCCATCAACTCAAAACGCCCTTATCTCCCTACCTCCGCAACTCCCATACCCATCATGCGCCCAATCACCAGAAAGCGCAAATCAAGACGTCAGGATTGTATATATTAAGACACTGGAATCGTATAGCATGCCCTAGCTGAGGATTTTCGGGAACAGTGCGGTGGTCGCGGGACCGTTGTGGTTAAGCCGGGACGGTTGCAGCGAGGGAGGGGATATTTTGGGGGATAAGTGCTGGTCGCTAGGCGTGATAGGCGTGATGAGGGTTTCGATTTAGGAGGATGTGGGGTTGGGAAAGATTAAGAAGGTGGTTAAACCTTTCTCGGTGCACGCTGAGTACGCGAATACACGCTGAATACGCGAGTACACGCTGAATACTCGCTATTTACACGAATACTCGCTATTTACTCGCTATTTACCCGAATACTCGCTATTTACTCGCTATTTACCCGAATACTCGCTATTTACCCGAATACTCGCTATTTACTCGCTATTTACCCGAATACTCGCTATTTACCCGAATACTCGCTATTTACTCGCTATTTACCCGAATACTCGCTATTTACCCGAATACTCGCTATTGACTCGCTATTTACACGAATACTCGCTGAGTACGCGAGTACACGCTGAATTTGAGAGTTACTCACCAAGAGTCCATCAGTCCTATTCGCATATTGAGCGTAGCATCCTTTTCAAACTCTACTTTCTTCCCTTTCTTGCTCCCCTCAGAGCCACGATTCCATTATTCCTAAAAAAGCAAGAATTCAACTTCACTAAACCCATCGCCAATAACCAAAATCCACCCTCTCCACCCCCATCAACCCACATTCCCAACGTACACAACGTCCAACCTAACTTCGTCCCATTCTTTCTCCTCCTTCGTCCCTCCCTTCTCCAAGCTCTATCAAACCTAACCCCATACCTTTTTCACATCATAAAGTCCTTTGCAACCCTTGTCCATCGCTCGCAAACTTGAATGCGCCTTTAGGACAGTTTGGTGAAATTGAGACGTGTTGGTGGGTACAGATTGAAAGGCTCAGGGGTCTTTTTGGTATTGGAGCGTCGAGGTTCTGGTGGGTTCTTGAAGGGAGGGAGGGATGGAGCGGTGGTTGTTTTGTGCTTTATAACCATTTTCTCCCCATTTCTCCACCCACTTCACGCAAGCTATCGCCCATGGTTCAAGGAGTTCTCTACTACGATTTAGTGCGAATGGTGATGCGAATGGACATTTCCCAACGCGTCTTAGCTGCAGTTTTTGGACTCTTTTTCGTTTTCGTTTTCTTTCGGTGATAGAAGGGTTAGCGATCTCTTTGGTGTGGAATAGGGACCGTGGCTTGGGGAAGGGGAGAGAATACTGGGTGTTTGATGACCTGGATCCTAAATCTCCTCATTTCTATTCGTGCCATTCTTGAAGGTTGGTAGCGAAACTTTCAGTAAAGTTATAAGGTTACTCAATCCAGCCCCAACTGTCTTTCCCTCAGATGTACAGATCTTCTTGGGAGGGGAGAATAGAGTCCAACGCAGCAATACATCTCCTTCACCATCGTCGAAATATCTTCCACTTGTATTTCATCAAGGTTCCTATAACCCTCCCTATTTTCGGACGATTTGGGAACTATTACACTCTAGAAGCGGCCCTTGGCCTTAACAAATTCCGCATATCAAGCCTTTTAACTCAGCTAATTCAGACAGCAAGATCCTGAGTCTTACAGGCGAACATTGCATACTTTCTTTCTCGATGCATATTGTCTATCTTTGTACTCTGGCTTGGTTTTGACATTCAGATAATCATTCAGAGATCTCTCCCAGCTAATCCGGCGTATCCATCTTGCCCGATATACAATCACATCGGTCGACCTGGGCAGCATTGGTGCGCTTTCACCCCTTTCTTTACCTGAAGAACGGATTGGATACTCGTTATGTGATGGCAATCAATGCAATGCGAGGAGGTAACGATGGCAACTCATCCCCAAACATCGTATCAGACGATAGGACTAGGAGAATAGAAGTTTGAGTTATGGAAGTAGTCGTCTTGATATTTTCATTATCCAAACATGTACGAATCTAAAGGCTATTTTTGGATTCTCCCCTTGGAGTTACTAACATGTAAATTCTATGATAACGTTCATACGAGAAGGGAGAGTGGAGAAAGATAGAGGTATTTTCGGAGGGGTGGGTTCTAATGATTCAGGGGTTTTGAACGAGGGTCTGAGGATGATGGGGAGGAATGTAAGAGTGCTAAGGTTCGCGGGGTTGGGGTTTTTTGAGGATCTCACCGGGCTTAAGGGCTTAAGAGAATTGCAATTATTATCACTTTATTCTACACGAAGAGAATAGCTATTAAGCATAATGGTTAAACAACCCACAACATCTTCGAATATCCCACAGTCTCCCTCAATAACTCATAAAGATACCAGCTCCCGCCGCAAACTCATCTAACATCACAATCAACAGCTTATCTCTCCAAAATTTCCTGTCTTTGCAACATTACCCTAAGACCTCTTATTTCCCCTAAGGTATAAGGGAGACTCGCGATTAGTCTCATACACATATAACTCTTCTCACTGGCCTTGCGAAATACTGAATGTAAGGGTTCTTCGCATATTGGAGAAAAACCCTACCGCAAACTACCCACAACATTCACCACTATCCGTATCACTATTTCCAACACCGCGGATGGCAAAGATAGAGGATAGAAGCGTTGGCGAATTCTAGGATATGTTAATATTTGACGGAGGATGTGAAGAAGATAGGGATGAATGCAGAGAGTTGTGTATTTTGACCCCTATATGGAGGACTTCTAGTTTGTAGAGGGTAAAGAGGAAGGTCGAATAAGAAATCCATGAAGATAGCTGCTAGTAGTAATTGACTTGATCTGAACTATACGATAGAATTTTGAAACGCTTACAGATACAGGATTGTTTTTCCTGAAGCCGTAAAGAGCCAGACTAACAAGATACTGTCAGTACCTTGCATAACAACCCTCCACCCACAACATATAAACACCCTCCCAATTCCAACAACTTTACCAAAACCCAAAACGACGAACCGGCTTATCTTGGGCATCCATGGACCCTCATCCTTTCACCCCTTAAAACCCCTTGACACAAGCTAAAGTTGTTCCCTCTCAAAAGCCGGGCCCGGTCTTTCGTTGGTCTTCAATGACCTAGAATTAATCTTCAAACTGAGGAAAGAGTCGGTTCAATGGCTTTAATAATCGATGACGAGGTAGGGAGGACGCGTAGAGGAAGAGAAGGGAAAGGAAAGGGATTTAGAGTATAAGATAAAGTCCGTAATCTCTTCTCTCCCAAAACTCTCGACCCTCCGAAAACCAAAACATCTCCAATCCTTTCATCTCTACCTCTATCCTCTAAACATTCTCTCGCATTCATTGAACATTCCTAAGACTAGAGTTCATGTTTGCGAGAGATGAACAAGGATTGCAAAGGATTCTGAGATGTGAAAGAGTATGGGAGTGGGTTTGAAAAAGGGGGAAGGGAGGAGGGGTGGAGAGAACAAGGCCCAGCTTGACTGAAGGCTATCGGCAAGCGAAGTGGGGGAATGGAAAGGCATAGAAGGTGGCAATTGCCACTTCGTTGCCACCGATTACCAACGGCCTTGGCAACAGCAAGGTGGATAACATGGGAATAAATAGGCAGTTCATCCCCATTCGTATTGTCCCTCCATCTCTTCGGATTCAGCCAATAACGCGCTTTTGCCCTACCCATCCACTCCATAGACTCAGTCGCTTACCTAGAGGGAGTGCTTGGCACCTCTGGGCGGCTTCTGGGCCCAAAAAAGTTGGACCTGGGGGTTGCCAAGGGGCGCCGAGTTTGCCCCACACAAAGTGTATACATGTTTATCGTTCAAACGAAGTCCGATAGGTTACGCTCAACATGCGCAAGAGACTGATGGATTTTTGGCGAGGGTGAGGCAGGAGTAGAGGGAAAGCGGTTCACAAATTCAGCATTGTCTAAGGGAACACTTATTACTACTCGGCTAACCAAGTGATGGCAAGGTTATGCCTAGGAACAATACATGTTCTGCCCACAGGAGCGTGTACTCACGTACTCAGCGAGTATTCGGGTATTCAGCGAGTAAATAGCGAGTATTCGAGTAAATAGCGAGTAAATAGCGAGTATTCGGGTATTCAGCGAGTAAATAGCGAGTATTCGAGTAAATAGCGAGTAAATAGCGAGTATTCGCGTATTCAGCGAGTAAATAGCGAGTATTCGTGTAAATAGCGAGTATTCGTGTAAATAGCGAGTATTCGCGTATTCAGCGAGTAAATAGCGTGTATTCGCGTACTCAGCGTGTATGTCACGGGTCACGGGAATGTTGGTGGATAGAAAGAATGAATTGATCTATGCGTAATGTGGAAAGTCTAAATAGCCCTAGCCCCGCAGACCCTGAGGAGTACCATGACAAATGCTCACAAAAACAGAAAAAATAGCCCATGTATGTTCCAGTACGCTAGCTAGCCGGCATGCGCAATCTGTGCAATCCCGTCTTTGAACAGTATAGAAAAACCGAGATTCCAAGCTCTTTCTATGTCTGTAACCTTCGTGACTTGCTTAGCTCAGGGCGGCGACTGCTAAACTTCTGAAGCTAAAAGTAGCATTGCTGTAGCTGCTCGATAAAATGCTTGCAGTGTAGACAAGCGAGGGTGGAAGTAGTAGGTTCGATAGTAGGAGGTAGATGCACTCGTGTGAGGTTCGGTTACGGGTTGATTTGGTGTTCGGTTTGAGGGTCGTCAAAAGATATGTTTCAGGTTGACGATCAGAGGATGTTTTAGAGAAGGCGCGTGTAATTGCTCTGGGGCACGTGTGATTCCCTGGCTGAACATATTGAACAGGTCCTTGATTGTGAGGTAGGATTTCGACTTCTATATTCGGTGTAGGGGTGAAAATGTAAAGGATCGGTATTTAGGTGAGGGTGTAACTGCTCGAGCAGGTGACTGAGTAGCTGGTCGAGTAGCTGGTCGGGTAGCTGATGAAGTAACTGGTCGACTAGCTGAACGAGTAGGTGCAGTGGGCGATCTCGGTTTGATCTCCGATTCTGTAGGGCCAGAAGGTGGAGAAGAAGTAGATTCGGTTAATCTTGATAAAAATGTTTGCGAAGAGGTTTGTGAAGAGGTTGCAGTGATCTTCTCCAGGTTTCTGAGGGTACAAGGTGGAGAAGAGGTTGGCTCGATTTCGATTTCTAAGTAGGTGAAAAATCGAACAATGGCGGGGAGGTAGGTGTAAAAGGAGGAACTGCAGGGGCTTTCTCCGGGATTTCAGAGGCAACGGGTGGAGAAGGAGTAGGAATAGGGGGCTTTTGGGTATGAAGCTCCTTTATATGATATTGAAGTCAAATTTCGCTTGACATCGCCGGCATGCAAAGGCCTCTTTCAAGCGGTTCGTTTCTTCTTGTTATTATAGAAACTTTTGTTTTTGACGTTCTAATTGACGTGCTTGTCGTTCCCACTCGCATTTTTGTTGAAGTTCGTATTGTCGTTGCTCTTGCTCCCTTTTCTCATGCTGTTGATATTGTACAGCCCATGGACACTGAGGTGAGCCACGTACATGAATCTCCAGAGGCTGCTTGTTCTTCCAGGTAAGAAGGTCTCGATCACAGGCAAGGCCACAGGTATGGCATTTAACATAGTCACCAAATGGGTTAGGGCTGAGGCCGGCGGATTCAAATTCAGCAACAGCTGATAGCAAGAAGGAAGACGCATGCTTGATCGATAGGTAGGTAGATAGGTAATTGATGTAAATTTCAAATAAGTGGCTGAATTGCTTGTGGTTAAGTGCTCGTGGCTAGATGCTTTATCGTCGGCTTGACTAAACGCTATTGACTGGGGCGATTTATCGTTCGGCGGCGACTAGGTGCTTTAGGCTGGTTACTGCAGTAGAGCAGCTAGGTGGTTCACGTCCGTGTTGGAAATAGGGAAAGCTGGTAAACATCCGCCACATAGAGCTAGTAGGGCTGGGGCCCGTTAGTAGAGTTTTCGCCTTCCACCTCCTAGATAGCCTCCTAACAGCAATAACCAAAATATCAATATGCTTCTATGACCTCGTATTCCAACAATCCGAAGGACTATCTTCAGTTAATGCTATCATTTGTTAGGGAATTGGCCCTATTCAACCGGCCAAAACGCTGGACTTGCTTGCTAGCTATGCAAACGGCTTCCAAGTTCATATATACATCTGTCCCTTGAGACACATACTTAGCGTGTATTCGCGTACTCGGCGAGTATTCGCGTAGATAGCGAGTAAATAGCGAGTATTCGGGTAAATAGCGAGTAAATAGCGTGTATTCGGGTAGATAGCGAGTAAATAGCGAGTATTCGGGTAAATAGCGAGTAGATAGCGAGTATTCGCGTATTCAGCGAGTATTCGCGTACTCAGCGAGTATTCAGCGTGTACTCGCGTACTCAGCGTGTTACGTGTACTCATCGCGCTGTAGGGCAGAACCTTGCGTAGTGTTTCTAGACGACTTTCTGTCATGTATCGCATGATCAAGTGATAAGAAGCATCTGGGGTTCATTGTACTCTTTAAACCTCGAAATCGAAAGAAGAACACACGTACTCACTCCCCAAAATTCACGAATTGGCTTGTAGATTGAAATCAACATGACTTCAATGAGAACAAGTGTCGGAATAGAAAATGCTGTATAAGATCAAGTGTGATGTTTGACGGCTTTGAATGTGAGCGACGCAAGACACGAGAGGAAACTGATCACTCTGAGCTGTACAAGGCCGAATAAGGTGAAAGAAAACGTGCTTAATAGATTCTGATCAAGATATATGTCATGTAAGAGAGCAAGGTTGTCTAGCTGACGAGACCTTGTAGTTGCACAAACGTGGCGAGTTGAAGTTATCACTTGATCAAGCACGGCAACGGCGAGTCTGAGATTTTTCCTGGGCCAGTGACGATCCCAAAGGCATCAAGGACATGAGGGCGTGTATTAGGGATGGTGCAGGGGATGTGTAAGGGTAAGTTGGCCGTGCGCTGAGTTGGCGAAAGGAATGGCATGGTGCCTACCTTAGTGATTAAAAGAACCGAAGTCGTCTAGTTGTGGGTGTACCCCAATCCATCTCACCCTCTTCCCCCAACCCACTCCTTCCACCTCTTAAATTCCCTAAATCCCACCTGCGCTTTCTCCCCCTCATACCTCACCACCCTCAACCCGCTCACCGCCCTCCACTCCCTGCCCCTGCCACCCCATCCCGCCTTCCGCATCAGACTCACAATCGTCTCCTCCTTGTTCCACCCTTGCTCGGGCGCCACATTTGGCAAATACGTGCTGTTGTATCGTTTCCCGCGGTCTGAGAATGAGATGCGGATGCCGTGGGTGCCGAGGTCCCAATCTAGGGGGTGCGTGCAGGGCGTGAAGTTTGTGAGGAGGGTGACGGCGCAGGAGAGGGAGGGGAGTTCGGAGGAGGAGATGGGGGGGAAGCGGGTGTCGTCGAAAGCGCTGGGGAAGGGGGGTTAGTTGATTGGGTTTGTTGAGGGGGATAGGGGGTCGTACGCGGTTAGGGCGTAGCTTTTTATGCCGGCCTGGAGTGGTTGAGCGTCGAAAGTTCCGATACAACCCCTCAATGACTGGTGGCCACGGCTAGAGATGGTATTCCAAGTAACAAACAGCGGATGTTCTTCTTCTTTCTGTATCGGAGATGGTTGCTTCGAGCGGCCAGGAATGGAAAAGAACGAGGATTTGGACGAAGACTTGGAAGAATCGCCTAGTGCGACTTGAGACGACGTTGTTGAGAGAGAGGAGGGCGTTGAGGAGGACGAGGACGAGGTTGATGCTGAGGCTGGGGACGATGCTTGGAGGCGAGATATGGTGGGAAGACGGAGTGCGGGCGGGGCTAGATCTTCGTCTGTATCTTCCTCGTCTTCTAGGCCCATGTCGGAGTCCTCGGCCAAAGCATCGTCGGCTTCAAGCTGCTTGTCCTCTTCGTGATTGCTTCCGTTTGCCAAAGAGTATTGAGCCCATAGATCCTCCACTTGAGGTAGTTCAAGAGGCTGGCGCTTCTCAAGAGCGGCTGATAGTACTTCGAAGCAGTAAAGGCAGTGGGCGGCGGTCGCCATTTGCAAAATCCTTAGCTGTCCGAGCACCGGGATTCAATAAGACGTGGTTTTGAGGCTTTCAAAGGAACCCCCGGTCTCCAAGGCTCACATAGAGTCCAGAGGACCTCTCACTATCAGATGGCCAAACAAAAAGATCAACTACCAACCTCCTACGGACGGAGGCGGTGGTTGAGTCTCGGTCATCTGCGGCGCTTGGAAGACATGTCGTACGGGGGAGGTGATGACGAGATTTATGTACGACCTCCTTATCTTATGCAAGGGTTTGCGGGTTATGCACACCGGCAAGTCTAACCCTTCTATTTAAAGCACCCTACATTTCATTTCTCTCTCGACTTCGCATCCTCAGGTAAATTCAAGTTCCCGATTGAATTCATGTACAGCCTCTATCATCCACGTGGCTCATCGAGATTTTGACTCTCAAGTTCAGCTCGAGAACCTTCTAGATTTGGCAGCGCATAAACGCATCGATTGCTGAAGCCCCAATCGTCTCACATACTCGCTTAGCATCCCATATGCCTCCATGCAACAACGCTCTACCGTCCACACCTTTCTATCTTGGCGCCTGTCACTTAAAAATCTCCTACTGCTTGTTACCATCTCCTATGCTAGCTACTATGCATCATCGTTTCCTACAACCACCGTCTCAGCCCTAGTCCGATTTCTAGTCATCAGTTCAAATTAGTAAAAGCATACGCAAGACAATCATGCCCTTCATCTCCATAATCGTGCAGGATTTTCTCTACCATCATGCATTGATTTCTCTTAATGATGTACAAAACCCCCCCACGCCATCTCCACAAGCTCTTCCTACTCATTGAATACACTCTCCTTCATTACACCAATTCGATATCAGAATTTCCAGATCTCGTCGCCGGCCGACCACTTGCGCTCATTCTAACCTATCAATCGATTCACTGTTCCTTCTAAGAATCATGCAACACCTATCTGCCCTCCTCGTTCTGGTTTCCCTTGCCTTCACTCTCGCGACCCCAGTTCCTGCACCACAGGCTGCAGCTCCTGGTACATCCTTCCCCTCTTGGTTTCTTATATGAATAGCTGTTGAACTTTCCACAGACGTTTCGGTGGCCGCAATGGCCGATGCCAATGGGAATATTGTGCCTTTTGACCCTACGGCTGTTGTCACCTAGATGCACGCTTCTTTCTCGGTCCAGAATCGGAAGAGGAAGGAAGAGTGGTATGTGTGGATGTTTTTGCGCTTTGGATGCGGTACGATAATAGGAAGCTGTGGTGCAGAAGGGGTTTTATCCGGCGAGTCTTGTAGGAAAACGAGGGAGCAAGATTATTAGAAATCACGCGCAAGGCACAACTGATTGCTTTCGTACTCATAACCCTTGAAGCCCAATTGATAGTTTGCAACATCAGGGAAAGGCAGCTTTTGCATTGAAGATATCCCCATCCGTGTTCTGTCCCGCCTATCCTAACCATGCATTCCTTAATGAAACTTCAACGCTCCCGTCAACGCCCTCGCTGAATTCTAGACATTCCCGCCCCATCAACGTTTTTGCTGAAACTCATCCAATCCAAGCAAGCGAAAGGAGCCAAGCTCAACTCCCTAGCCACGTAAATAGCCTCCCGACAACAGCGCTGTTCACCTGTTTATGTCCCATACCGTCATACATCCCCCAATCCTATCATCGGCCTGCCCACAACCCTCTACTCGTTTCGTGTACCTTCCTCTCCTGCTCACGAATCTGCTTCTCCGTTTGCCCCCTCGCATTCCCCCTGCTATCAATGTCCATCTTCTGAACCCCCCCGTCGGCTCCCCCGTCTGCGCTGCCTCCATAACCACTATCATTCCCATCTCCATCTCCACCAACCCTGCCCTTGGCTCCCCTTGGTGGCTCTCTACTCATCGCTCCCTCCATCATCGCCGCCGCTCCCCCTTCCCTCAACTTGTTGATCGCCCTGATGGTATCAATAGCAGCATGCAGCGTCCTTCTTGCATTGAAGTTCTTCTTTATCACCGGCAACAAATCTTCCCCGTCGCCTCCTCCTTCTCCTCCCTCATCTTCCCTCCTTTCAGCAACAAAAGGATGCTGCAACGCTTCATGGCTAGTAAGACGCTTTGTAGGATCGATAGTCAAGCATTTCTTGATAAATTCCCGTGCGCTGAGGGAAACACCGCGCCAATATTCGAGAGGCGTAAAGGAGAAGTCGGCGATAAGGATCGCTTGCATTTCTTCGAGGTTGGAGTCACGGTCGAAGGGGGTGTAGCCGCAGAGGAGGAAGTAAGTTATTACACCTATGGCCCAGAGGTCGCTATCGGAGGGTTAGTCGGGTGTGACGAGCTTTGATTGGAAACGAGAGGCTCACACAGGTTTTCCATGCCCGGTTTTCTTAAAGATCTCAGGCGCCATATACCCCGGTGTTCCGCACGTCGTTGTAAGAACATGAAACGCCTCTTCGTCCATTATCCTTGAAAGCCCAAAGTCTGCGATTAGGAGGTCTGCGTTGTCTTCGGGGGTTCGGAAGAGGAGGTTCTCGGGTTTGAGATCACGGTGGACGATGCCGTGATCGTGGAGGTAGGCAACAGCAGATAGGGTGGCGCGAATGAGATCCGCGGCGTCGGATTCGTAGTAGCTTCCTTTCCGGCAGATGCGGTCGAAAAGCTCGCCGCCGAGGGCGAGGTCGGTAACGAGGTAGACTGAAGGCGAAGGAGATTAGTTTGGGTACGTCGGCGATGTGGAGGACGGAGGTGTACGATTGTTCATGGTTTCGAAGTAGTCGACCAACGTTAATATATTCTGATGGCCCATAGATACACGTTTCAATACCGCAATCTCATTCCGCACCTGTCGCATGCTAGATCAGCCTGGCTACAGCGAAGGGCTCCATGGCCGTCAGAGAATGTGTAGGGGAGAGGACCATGTGTTCCCTTCCTGCCATCATACGCTTGTTGATGACTTTTGCAGCATAATATCTTCCAGTGTCTATATGCACACATTCTTTCACCACCGAGTATGATCCTGCGCCCAAGGTCTTACCCGTTTTATATCGACAAGGTTGGACCTGCGGCGCACCAGCCTGTGGTTGTGCAGCCATTGCAGATAGTACGGCAGTGAATTGGGAAAGCCTAGCTCAATAGGAAACCAGAAGGATTCGGCGGTTCAACGCCTATGGTGAGGAGGAAGAAAGGCTCAACGTTTGGTTTCTCAGCCGCGAAGGTGCTACAGTATCAGTATCGGCTGGCTGCATCGGTATGTTGGATGTGTATGTACAGTTGGGTAACTATATATGGACCAAGTAAGGCATGGCTGTGCTGTTGGGAGAGTAAAGATTCACGGGTGAAGTCGCCTGCAAGCTTACAAGGTGGGGGGAGCTCTACCAATTTTGCGGGAGCGGGGACGGGGAGCAGAAAGGTCTTGGCACGCTGTACTCGTACTCTACCCTGAGGTAATTGCGTCAAGGTAGAGATGGTAGAAATGGACCACTTTCACACTTGACAATGATCAGAACAGACCAGCTCAATATTCTTGATGATTGAATTTCTCGGAAGTGTATCGAGGGCAAACAAGGTAGTGGAGCAGCCTCGCAGTACTCATACACTTCCACCACGGCTAATACTTCTGCTCCTGCTATCATCGTCCCCACCTTGTAAGCCCATTCGTCCTACCCTGAAGATCCCTTCCGCCCATTCCGTAAACATATCAGGATCCCAAACATCATCATCCCTTCCTTTTCCCTTTTTGCTGACCGCCTTGCCATTCGACCTTTTGTCGGCCGTATGCATATCATAAAACGTCTCATAGTTCTGGACGACTTGGTCTTGCACCGCGCCCACAAGAGTCTCTTTTGTACGAGTATCATCGAGGTATTCGTCCAATTTATGTCTCAGTAAAATTACTTCCTTTTCCGTGAGTTCTCGAACCTTTTCGACAGCCCGCACGCCGTCAAAAGTCTTCTTCGACGTTGCCTTCTCGTTGATCCCATTGGTCATACGCGCGGCGAAATTGCTCGTGAATTCATTAATCACTGTTCGGAGCCTTCCATCAAGCTCGACCTTTGCATCCAGCATGTTTTCGACAACCTTTGGTATAAGCCCCCCTCCCATGAAACGCCACAGGTTTCTAGGATCGAAAAGCCCACCACGCTCACGTAGCTCGTAGAACGTATTGGTAACACCAGAAAAGTCAAATGACACATCCGGTGTGACATATTCAATGTCAAAAGCCACGATCTGCTGTTTCAGTATAAGTAGATGCTTGATGAGAAAAAGCTGGCCATCCACAGTGGTTGCTTTCGAGCTGATGAGTGTTGCAGCTTGGTGGAGTGACATGGTAGTCTGATGGACAATGTCGTGTGCCAGATCATCGAACACCGTGGACTGCATGATATGTCAGTCGGTCCTGTATGGATTTCGTCCTCCTACAGCTTACATTGACGAGCCTGTATATGCGGCTCAGAAGCCATATTGCTTTCCTTAGTGTCGGATACCAACCTTCGAAAGCAGCCTCAGTGTCGAAGCCCCATCGACCACTTGGAGAGTCACCTTCTTCGACTACCATTGGTGTCTTCGGCATTGGAGTTAGCGGCTCAGCGATCGAGCCCTTCCTCCGGGAAGGAGCCGAAATGTGCGACTTAGTACCCGATAATGACACTCGCCTGTTTCGCGCTGGGTAATCCAGCTCCTCTGGCTTTGGTCTATATCTCTCAATTTCGTCACGAAGGATTGCTTGGGTGCGAAAGACCAGTCTCGTCTGAGCATCTTCGAGCGCCGGTTGAATGAGGATTGAGAAGTTGAGTTGATTCGCCTCTAAAGGTTCAACATCTTCATCTTGATCGTGCATATATCTGGTTTGCAAGAGAGTACACAGCTCACAAAGCTTTAAAAGCTGACTTTCGTGAATAATACGTGGGCGAAGGTGATCGTACAGGGGTTCACAGACGGATTCCAAGAAGTCGTATAGTCCGTTTTCTCCTTCGAACCATTCTCGCCAAAGATCATACTCATCAGCACAGATTCCCCTGATGTAGCCGGTACTACTCCTGGCAAATGGTACAAGTTCTTTTGATGTACTAGGCGCCATGGCAATATCGTTGATTTTCTTTCGCACGAGCGGAATAACAAGGCGACCACGTGTGGCAGAATAACTCGAATACAGCTCGTCCATAAGGCTCTGATACTCGGCTTCAGAGCCAGGTTCAGCTCCAGCAGGGAGTACTGCTCGTTTTCGGATTTCTTGAGCAACCTCCTTCAACTCTGAAGCACCTACACGAAATTTGGCGTACAGCAGAGCAGACATTGTGGCTTCGTTCAACTGTTTATCTGCAATTCTGCGAGTAACGTCTGCAGCAATTTGGCGCAGTCCGCCGACAAAATGCACGCGGACCAATGTTAGCCCTCTCGTCATAAGTAGGCGATAGCGTGACCGATAAGTTGAGGCTTCTCGGTGGGATGGCTAATTAATTAGTTCACTGCCCAGCAGAATAAGGTTGGGTACACTGACGTGAGCAGCCATATATTCTAAACATTCATCTAAACGTGCAAGCATATCAGAAAACTCTTGACTTTTCACAAAATTACCAGCTCCAGGCGCATTCAGTCTTCGCGTGACTGGTTCTAAATAGTCATAGTATCGGAGGTTCTGCTTGAGATTATCCGCCAAATCTGTCATCCGCTTTTGCTCCTGCAGTAGACCTTCGCATTGCTTCTGGAACGTTGTGGTCTGAGCTTCGACTGCTTTGAAGGACCCAGATAGCGTAGCTAAGAGATCGAGGGTGGATGTTGTATCAGAGAGTAAGGAGTCCAAATGCGACTGGGACAGCTCGAGTTGGCTTAAGTAGGTCCTGCGACCAAGATTAAAAAGTCTTCTTATCCTTGAAGGCAGTCGAAGAGCTACTAACTTGTATTCCTCATGGCTAGCGTCGAGCAGATCATGCTCTAGATTATGATACCAATCGACAAAGTCCAGCTCTGTAGTGATTTCCATGCTTTCGCCCAATTGACTATGCCTTTTCTCGCTGCTACCAGTTCCCAAACCAAGGGTAGCTTTAACGGCATCGTGGAAATCACTGTAGGACTGGCTTCGTCGAGTCAATGAAGCTTTTGGTGGTCCATCACAACCTCTGCCAATCATGTCGCCCTCTTGATTCCCATCTGTCCGCTCGATGTCAGCTTGGCCATCATCCTGCAAAGAATATCAGAAACTGGTTGGCGAAAGGTGCAATGCTGGGCTTACGTTGGGTTGCTTGAGCAGCGATTGCTTCCTTTTGTGTTTTGCAACCCGAGGTCGGTCCTCTTGCGGCTGTGCACTGGGTATGAAAGTAAAGTAGGACGCATCATCGTACATCATTGACTCGTTAATTCGTAAATACTGTAAAGAAGGTTGTCAACAGGGCGTGTCGTTGGGAGCATGCAAAGAGCGCAAATATTTGGCGAGATCTAAGCTCCAAATTTCATGTTCGCGTCAAGCTTCTTCAACTACTGCCATCAATCACCATGATAATCAGACAGGCTGTAATACGGCAAGGTCAGTATTCATGCTAATACCAGTAGCATATATCGCTAATCTTTTCGTAGGCCGGAGAGCCACCAGCTTTCCAGCGAAACCATGGTCTAGGTGTCTGGCCACCGCAGTCGACACCATCGAGGCATCACTAGAGAACAGCCTCAAGGAGACGCATTCTATAGAATCCATGCTCCAAGGGCAATCACAATTCCCCGTGCCCCGCATTAGAGACTCTACACACAGTACAATCGATTACGCAGAACGAGCAGTGAGAAAGACATATCATTCGATTAGACGCCAACGTAAGCACCACCTGCCACTATCGACAATAACTAGCTCGCTCTAATACGAATCTAGGGAAAACAACTGGCTCTTTTGGCAGCGAAGTCTCTCCACATTACCGACCCCATCGCCTTCTCACAAATCCTCCAAGACCGTCCGATATCACTCTTGAACTCCTCCTCGCTTCCCAATCTCACCTCGGCCACAGCACCTCTCTGTGGAATCCCATGAACAGCCGCTACATTTTCGGCATTAGGCAAGGCATTCATATCATTTCCCTCGACGTCACAGCCTCCCACCTACGGCGCGCATGCCGCATTGTCTCTGGCGTCGCCGAACGAGGCGGATTGATATTATTTGCGGGGACGCGGCAAGGTCAAGACAGGTGTGTAGTAAAGGCAGCGGGTTTGGCAAGTGGGTGTCATGTATTTGAGAGATGGCAGCCTGGAAGCATCACAAATGGGTATCAACTTTTGGGGCGATGCAAGACAAAGCTTTTGGATGAGTTTGACAGGGAGATCAAGGGATATGAGAAGGCGCTATTTGATCGGCCTGCCTTGAAGCCCGATCTGGTAGTCTGCCTCAACCCGCTGGAGAATTGGGTACTGCTCCATGAATGCGCGATGAACGCCATTCCGACCATTGGCATCATCGATACGGATGCCAATCCCACGTGGGTCACGTATCCGATTCCAGCCAACGACGATAGCTTGCGGTGTGTACAGGTCATTGCCGGGGTGTTGGGGCGAGCTGGCGAGGAAGGGCAGATGCGGAGGTTAGAGAAGGCGAAACTGGGTGAGATTACATATAAACCGACGGATATTGTGGCAGGTAATGCGAAGAAACCAGAGGATGCACAGGCTGAGAGTTGATTGCTTTGGTGTAGAAACCATGTACTGCTAACTATATATATGTACATTAAGGCAAGCTCATCTTCCAACATAAGCATGCAGCCACCTTCTGTTGCGCCATCACAACTGTGACAGATTATTTCCTGCGGACTAAAAACATCCTCAAGACGTATATCAAACTCTATGTCCGAACCTCCGACCTTATCGCTACCACCAAACGCACGCTCCACAGAAAAGATCATTTCAAACTGGATTAAAACCACAGGGACCGCGCTCCTCTATCCCAAAAGTGCAATTATCTCGAACCTTCCCCCAATCGATCTCACAGAAATTCCTCTTTTAGCACCTTCACTCACGCTAACCCGTCTCCGTATCTCTGGTGTGGATTTTTTTCTGTCCTGCTCCTTTAATTCAACGTCTGACAGGAATTCAATCTGATCCCTGAGTCGATAGCCAACGAGTCCCCACATGGTTACATGTACGACATGGTGGGCCCGGGCCTTTCGTCGAAATCTGCACTGCGCGCTGCGCAGCCTCCAGCGTGCCAACGTTCACTCAAAAGCCAAACGGCATCGTTCCCGCACAAGTGGAGATGTAGGGGGACGGTGAGGCGGAGAGAGAGAGAAGAGGAAGGAGGTTTGGTAATGTGATTTTTAAAGACGCAGAGGTGGCTTGGAGGTTTTTGTTTTTTTCTTCCAAAGCACATACTGCGAACTTGTCGGAACTGAAACCAAACATCCAATCTTCGTGCAACCGCTAACAGATGTCTTCGTTCTCTGCATAACCGCTTCCTCATTTTCGATCTCTTGCCTTGCATTCGACAAATCTCAACAGCAGCACTTCTGCTCAGAAGAAGAAGAAGCCCCTTTCATGTTTTTTTCCCGCAACGCCCTCGATCGCAGTAAAGGTGTACACAAGATCACGCGATTGTATGTTTTTGCATTCTTTTTTTTCTATATGCTCGATCTCTCAATCTCCGGCCTATACCTCAAACCTTTCAAACCCTTGACTTCTCGTCTCCTCCCCAGCCACCAGCATCCCCACCGACCTCACCATACAACCCGCACATCGTCGACCTCCCCCCCCATTCTTCCAATCTCCCTCTCCCTTCAGTTTGCTCAATTCGCTCCGCTGCCAAGCCAGCCCCCGCCCGTCTCCACACCAACAATCATCTCCGTAGCTATCTGCTAACGAATATGTAGTTGGTCACTTTTTCAGGCTGGGGATGGGAAAGATATGAGGTGCGCGTGGTTGAATGTCACGAGGATTGAGAGAGAATTGGGGAGTCAGGCGGGGCAGGGGGTTGGTTTGGTGGTGAGGACGAAGGGTGGAGTGAGAGAAGATAGTGAGAGGATCCGATGAACCGGGGTAAAGTTATAAGAACATAAAAGACCTGCCAGAAATTCGAACCAGCTTCACTAACCAACCCTACGCAAAGCTTTCGTCTTTGTCTTCAATCAACCTCAGCAACATCCTTCCGTCTATTTCCCATACGCCGATCCACAACCCAGTAACAACCCATCCCCTGCATCCCCAAAAAACCCGCATATCATTCCACCGAGGTTCTGACCTAGCAGGAAAGAACTGTGATGTTGATATATGTATATATATACATTAAAAGAATAATGCATACCTCGTCTAACTTTCGCAAAGCCCTACGTCCGCCTTGCCCACTCAACCCACAACTCCCACCTCCCCCCCCCTATCCAACCCCCACCTCCCCCATCCAAACCCAACATACCATACCACCTTTTTCCGCCTCCTCTCCCTTACGGAACGAACCCTGGTCTATCAAGGTGTAGCGAAGGACAAGCCACGTCTGTGCTTGGACCATGATTCCAGCTGAACAAGGGTGTGGAAGGGTGGGAAGGGGGTTGGTAAGGTATCAGGTGGGGGCGTTGGTGTGTCGGACTTTAATCCTAGGCATTAAGTATCTCTTTATCGTTTTCATGTCTTTCGGAATGATTATGGACTAAGTAGCAAGATTTGTTTGGCTGTTGGGGAAGCTCTGGGAGGCGATAAGGAGCAGTGGGTAAAAGAGGGTGGAATGTTGGTGTGAGATCTTGAGGGGGGGATGAGGTTTCAAGATGGGTTGAGAGTGGTCGGCGTTGCTAGATGATAAATTCTAGACCTTCTATGTACACGACGTGTATGCGTTGTTGAGTTGTATTTCCAATCGTCGACAGTACACCAGTCAATTCATCGCTCGCATGGTTAGTTCCACCCTGGAGCCCAGTCAGCACATACCCCTCTCAACACCGTCGTCCCCCCAAAAGCAGAAAAAAAGTGAAACAAACTCACACAGCAAATGTCCCAGCGCTAACCGGCATCGCCCTTAACAACGTCGGCCCCACCCCCTTCCAAAACCCCCTCCACCCCTCCCCCCTCCACGTCTGCCTCACACAATCAACCATCCCCTGATACCGCATCCCCGCCCCAAACCCATCACTCTGCATCTTGCTCTTCACCACATCAAACGGATAACTCCCCAACCACAACGCCTCCCCCGCCAACCCGCCATACCCCGCCACCTTCCACGTCTCGATCTCCTCCCTCCTCACCCCCCGCCTCCTCCCCTCCCAATCCATCAAATACTCAAAACTCAAGAACCAGAGCCCGTACGCTTGCGCCTCGCGTAGGATCGTGACGGACTCGCCGCGGTAGACACCGCGGAAGAAGCCCGCGTGCGCGGAGAGTTTGCGGACACAGTCGAGGGGGCCGGTGTAGAGGCGGGCGGGGCCGTGGGGTTGGGTTTGCAGGCGGATGCGGACGTGTTCGATAGGGCCGGAGATGAGGCTGTTGGCGAGGCCAGCGAAGGCGCCCGAGGCGTAGTATTGGGCGTAGGAGAGTTTGGGGTTGAGGGGCGATTTGGTGGAATTTTGGGCTTCGAAGTAGCGGCGGGCGTAGTGGAAGCCGGAGAATTGGATGGAGACCTTGTAGGGTTAGCTTGGGGGATGAGGGGTAGGGGTGGGGGGTGATGAAGGGCTTGGTGGAAAAGGCTAGCAGAGCAGGTTCACAGCTAGTCAACCCGGTAGGAAGACTTCTTGATCAACGGCACACTGATCAAGAACTTACACAAGCACCAATCCCTATCAACGGTGTCAAAGTTCCCTACGGAGCACAAAGCTGTCAGTAACGAGACCCCTTAACATTATCCTTCATTCGCACCAACAATCGTAAAAAGTTGACATACCTTATAGAATGCCGCCGGTCCCTCATTCTTAAAGATTTTGGTAGCACCGTCCAAGGCACTCGAGTACTGTGAGCTCGTTTGTAGGCGGACCTTGACGATATCTGGGTATTTAGTGGGGGTCTGCACGAATTGCTGCTCAAGACTTCCCTTACCGAATGGCTGTCCTGTGCATGTGGTTTGGGGTCAGTCATTCATTCAGACGATAGCAAAGGGTTTCTTCCGGATAGAAATTTCTACTGCCAAAGCTGCATCAAATTTCATCGTTAAGTGTTGGAAATAACAGACAGAGAAAAAGTCTCACTCTAAGCCTCGTCGGTTCTCTAAGAAACAATCTAAGAAACAAGATGCAGTGCTACAGCCAACCGGAAATCGCAAAGAGCCTTCGACACATCTCGACTTCACTAACCAATTAGAACCTGAGCAACCCCTCCCACCGCACCAGCAAACAGATCCTTCAACGTCCTATTCAACCCCCCAACATCCCGCTCGGCATCTGCCATTGCGTGAATCTCCTCGATCGACGAGGTCTTGGCAGCTTGCTCAGCAAGAAGAGTATGCTATCAGATTACCAATGTCCAAAACCAGGCATTTTTAGAAGGGAGTACAGGTCAATCCCTCAGCCAATTGAGCTCATTCGTTGTGTGTGGTATTTGGATGGTTATCTTCGTAAGGAACCATTTGAATGTGGATCTTCAGGCGATTGCGTGCTAGCCCTAGGTGCCTGCCCTACAAGGATACTTTACAACTAGCGCCTTTCCATACGACCGGCATTCGGGGTCAAGCCTGGAGGGTTACCTCATCGTCCGTCGGGCGCTAACCTTATCGCGACCTCATGCCAAGAGATCTTACATGCGGTGTGCCACGTGCGTGCTTACCGATAACATGACGACCTGAACAACCTTTAAGATTCAACTGATTTTAAAACAGATATCTAGGCCATACAGAAGATGACAAATGCCGGAACATATAGGAGTCATACAGTATCTGCCTTGTGATCAGCCTCTGCGGCAAAACAACCTGGCGATAATAATGCAGGGGTGAGAACCTTAGGGTTCTGCTACGTCGAATGGAGATCATAGCCACAAAGAGTGCGTATGGGGTTCCTGCGCATCCGACTGGTTATGCGGCCGCATATGGAAGATAAAGTTGTCAAGTCCGCGTAGTGTAATGTCCACGCCCGCAAGATACGTGATGTAAGCTCTGAGGTCTAGAACTTTGATGTTCTGGTCTAATCTCGTTTGACAACTGGAATTGCAGGCACGTTGCGAAAGGTGTACAGCAAACGTAGAGGATAGGTCGTATATACTTGTATACTGAGTAGTGCTAGACAGTTTTCTTGCGCTAACAGAGTATATCGCCCCCTGTGAGCTCCAAGGTAATTACAAATGTTCGAGAAAAAAGGAGCAAAGAGATCCATGTGTAATCTGGCTCTTTACGCAAAGAGAAAATATCATATTTTCTGGGGTGATCGATGATCATTTGGAGGCAAGAAGACAAGTGTCGTGCTGTCGTTTCGTTTCATAATTCCTCTTCCAAGGTCAAAGGAGATCTGAGGTCAAGTCATTAAAGCCCGGAACCCCTGAAAAGGTCGAGCTCAATTAGTCAGCCTACACCATGGCTGCAAGGAGATGTGCTTGGTTGATCCCCATGACTGTCCCCAGATGTCGAAGTCGCCCCTTGATCCACGCTTTCTGATCGGCACCAACAATCCTGGAGGAGCTGGCAACATGCAAAGGCCACAATAAGTAATATCCACCCAGTGCAATGCCACTAGAACCCCGGTTCAAGTTGCCCTGTACATCAATGTCTCCCATGAGAAATGGAACGCTGGCGCAAATGTCATCAACCATTTTGACGATTGTTTCATTCCAGTTCCTGCGGCTGCTGCTAGACTCTTGTAACCTTATCTCCGGATTTTCTGGGGAACCCAAACGAGATTCACAATCCACCAGAGTTTCGAGTAGCCTGATCCGAGCGAAGCGATAGTGGTTCCATAGGCTTGCTACCCAGATATCGTGATAGACATGAACGTTGGATGGCTGCATTGGAAGTAGGTTCGAGGTTCGCTGACGAGGCCCATCCGCAATACTTAATTCCTTATACCGGTACGGCTCCGACATTCTGTCGCTCCAGGATTGAAGTTCTGCATCCATAGATATTCCTTGATGCAGGAGCTGGACCAGACGTTGCTGAGTTGATTGCTGGGTGAGATCGCCAACAAGTAGCTCTGGTACGGCTGCGCGGACCCGGCAAATCTTATAGATACACATTGCTAAGTGAGTAGAAGGATTCTGCTCGAGGCAAATCAGCCAATCGTTCGATTCGTCTGGAAGTTCGCGACATTTCGAAAGCGCCGACATTGACTGTCCAATCCATTGCGGTCAGTTACATCAAACCAAACATAAGATTATAATGTCTTAGAACTCACCATTTGGGTATAGCTATTACGGAAGAGACTTTTGCCGCGCTCCGATTCAAACTGCTGTAAGCCGCGAAGCCGTAAAAGAAATTCTCGTCCCCCACTGTGAGAATCCCAAACTTTGTCCTGAGGCTTTTCACCACTTATCATCTGATAGTATCATTAGACTATGACCCGCATCGATGCACCTGTAGGGGAGACTCACCTCATACATGCTCATCAATATTACTGTTGCCAAAGTGCCGTCTTTGTGTGCGTCCGCAGTCCGAAGAGTCGCAGTGAGCGAGATAAGTGCTTTTCCATAGCTGATTAATAATTATCATCGTGCACCTTATTCCTCATGAAAACAAAGACAACTTACGACTGCCTCGCCCGGAGTGTAAGCCAACTAAGGCTTGAACGAGACGCTACATGAGCGAAAGAAACAGCGTCAAGCGCTTCCCTCAGACATTGAGACCTAGACTCCTCTCTGCATAAGTCCGCGAGAAATTCAAGATGGCCCCCTGACATCCCGGTCACGTCGGAGCAAAAGGTAAACTCTGAGAGAAAGTAATCCGAAACTTGTGTCTGCCAGTCAGGATTCAAGGGAAGTGGCACGGATCCCAGAGGGTCAAGAGATAGTCCACCACCAAGAAAACTAGAACCTGGGTTTGTCATGGCGGTACGAGCACTTGGTCCAGCTCCAGGGGTACCAACAGTAGGTGTCAAAGATCTCATCTCGCTTTCCGAGACACGCCTGCTCAAACTCTCCTGGATCCGGGTCTGCACCTTTTCTTCAGTGGCTTGGTTCATATCTCGGAATATCAAGTCGGCTTCGCCGCGGTATCCTGGACAGAGCCGTCCAGCATTTACACATCTTTGACATTGAGGTAATGCCTGATCACACTGTGGTTATATTAGCCAACGGACATGATTCACTTTCCGCTGCCGTCATTGGTAGTGGAGAGATGATTACAAACCTTGACTTTCATAGCTCTACAGGCATGGCAGCCACGACTACGTGGCTGTGAGTAAGACATATCTAGGGATCTCTTATCGATGAGGGCTTTCCCCGTGCATGAAGAATGTTTCAAAATGCCAAGATGAAAACTGCAAATACCCATCGTGAGACATATATATACGTGATTTTTACTTGATGTATAGAACTATATAGAACGCGGTTCTAGCCTCAATGCACTAGTGTTTGACAAGGGTAGGACGGATGGCTGAGGATAAGACTTGGACCTACATGGCCGTGAAGACTGGAACGGCCCGAGTTATCCCAAGACACTGGTCCTTGGGATACAGGGCGGGGAGATACATGTGGCGAAAGATTGCAAGAGATTTGTTCAGAGTCATATGCACCCCGCAAGTTTCCATAATCTATTCGTGACAGAAGGTGATTTCGGGAGACGTCGAAGCCATCGCAATATTTGCTACATTAGAGCATTGGCCAAGGTAACCATAACATGGCAGTATTCGTCATCAAGGGCAAGAAGTGTGACTCCACGCCAGATGACCCCCTCAGCCTCGAATATAGCGTCCACATATCGTATTCAGCAGCGACCTCTACAGGACTATGGCTTTTGTTCACTCGGGATCTTCTCGGAGCGAAGCCTCTCATCACTCGTCCGCCTTGAGGTACGGCTTGAACGGTGTCCCCGAGTCCGGTGGTTAGTAGGCATAAAGTAACGAGTTCTGCCAATGTGGGTTAAGGGTGTTCTTCGATTGTTGTTGCCTTGCGGAGTGCGGACTATCAATAGATCCGCTTACTAAGGCGGCGTGACGTCGATCCCCACCAGGTACCATCGTACAGTAAGTACTCACGGTACTGTACTCGTACATCTGCCACGACTTCCCTTCCCATCCTTCCTTCCCTACCATTCCAGCTTTCATCGCGGAACGTATCGCAATGAAACTTTGTTATCTTCTCGGAAAGGGATTTTGCGCGTCGTTTATCCATCAACTTTGCCCAATCATCTTTCAACTCCTACTGCAGCCCGACGGATAATCGGCCTCCGTGGACCCTCGCGTGACATGGGTCGTAAAAGCATCATCTTGACTGCATCGGCCCTCCGTAAAAGCGAGATGCGAAGCGGAATCTGATTTTTCTTGCAGAGGCTTAAGAGAAGGAAAGATGCTATTCACAAATCAACTTCTCGAAACTTGGAGATTCTGGATTTTCTTGTTCTTGTCACAGCAATGATCTGCAGTAGAGGTGTAATGTCTTCCCAAGCCCGTTTCTTCCATCAGTACTTCATTGTACACGTCTTCTCCTGACTTACCCAGTCGCCCGAATCTTCCCGAGCCTACAATCGCTGTATCGTGGGTTCTGGCACCTTCCGATGAGGTCTATTACCTTCTCAGTCTCTCTCAAGGACTGCTTTGTAACGACAGCTTCTCAACTACTTTTGGTTTACATCGGACATGCGTATTTCCATTGATGCATCATACCTTGAAATTTTAAATACGCCTAGACTTGCTCAGGCTTCCCAGTTGGCGTATTGTATGGTTTCACCGCAGGCTGCTCGGTTGGCACGCTCTGCCATTCCTAGCTACTTCTATGAGATACTTTTTCTACGGGTCATCTACGCAGGGCCACACTCGCCAGGGGTTCGGATGTAACCACGGAAGTAAGGTTGAGGAAAAATTCTTGGCTGGTAGGATATGTGGCGAAGCAGAGAATTAGACAGGATGTTCCAGCAACCCTGATGAATGCAAGCTAAGGCGTGTGTCTTCCCCGAGCTTTTTGGCATGGGCAACCCCTAGGCTACGCATAATGCAGCATTGATGACGGCCTCCAATTTTCGTAGGCACAGTCACATCGAACGGTGCATTGAATCGTCTCACACTACTAGGGCTCTACTTTGGGCCTCGACTAGACCAAGCATACATCAGTGGGTGCAAGAGCCTGAGGTTGTAGGTATGCCTATTTTATGAGCCAAACCATGTCCTCCAATTTCTCAACTGTTCCTTTAGGTTGAACTCCCATCGAGTGCAGCTGAGAAGCTGAGGCAAAAGCATGATTAAAGCAATCGTTTCATTCAAGGTAGCTTTCAAAGACCCCTTTCTGCCCATTCTTGATTCTACGGTGCTCTCAATACATGCCCATGCGTCCTGTCTTCCTACATAAGCCACCATTCCAATACCTCTCTTTGCTTACATGACCTAGCCCTATTTTGTGACTGTTGTATTCCAAACTTAGCCCTATCCACGTGGGCACAGAGACGATCCAAATTCACTTCCTCAACACAGCCCGTTCACTGAATCGAAGACCCACTCATGCTAGCTCCTTCACTGGGGCAGATTGTCCCCAAAACTCACATCCATCTTCCATCGCTTTCATCCTTTCTTCAACCTCCACACCTCACCTCCTTTACATCTTCTTCAACCACAATTCCCAATTCAAATTTCTTGAACTACTGTAAATCGCCAAGGATCAGCATCAACCTCAAGATGAAGATGCAATTCTCTACCTCTGCCATCATGGCAGCCACCCTTGGTGCTCTGGCCTTCGCTGCACCTCTTGAGAACGCTGTTAGTTTACCCTACCTCTAAGTACAATACGATCACATATGCTAAAGTCAATGAAACAGGTTGATGGCCCTAATGCTGTCGTTGACAACATACAGCCTCGAATGGTCGCTCCAACTACGGTATATTATCTGAACCTTTCATCGCTCACAATTTGACCTGGTCATTTATTACGATCTTTCGCGTCTAGTCACTTCTCCTTTCCCTCGCCACCTAGAGCAAGACCATCACTCTTCCACTCTCTCATCGCCGTTGCGAATGCACAACTCACTTCCGATTGTTGTAACCGTGTTCACAAGCTTATGTTGGACAGCCACCTGTTGTCGGAGATGCATCGAACAAGCGTCAAACCTACTACCCCGATTGTGGTGCTCCCATCTGCTTCGACGAAGTTGGCACAGCCTACGAGAACAAGCAGAAGCGTGACGTTACCGACGCTGTAGCCGGAGATGCATTGAACAAGCGTCAAACCTACTACCCCGATTGCGGTGCTCCCATCTGCTTCGACGAAGCTGGCACAGCCTACGAGAACAAGCAGAAGCGTGACGTTACCGACGCTGTCGCCGAAGATGCATTGAATAAGCGTCAAACCTACTACCCCGATTGTGGTGCTCCCATCTGCTTCAACGAAGCTGGCATCGCCTACGAGAACAAGCAGAAGCGTGACGTTACCGACGCTGTAGCCGGAGATGCATTGAACAAGCGTCAAACCTACTACCCCGATTGCGGTGCTCCCATCTGCTTCAACGAAGCTGGCACAGCCTACGAGAACAAGCAGAAGCGTGACGTTACCGACGCTGTCGCCGAAGATGCATTGAACAAGCGTCAAACCTACTACCCCGATTGTGGTGCTCCCATCTGCTTTGACGCAGCTGGCAAGGCCTTTGTGAACAAAGCTTAAGCAGGTAAGCTACTCCTTGCTATTGACACAGCCCATGACTAATTCGACCCAGGGTAGCGACGGTTCGACAAGAAGTTCTGGCTGGAGCTCTAGATGAGCGTGCAATGTTCTGAGGAGCGTTCATGGCTCAAAGTCTATTAGCTTTACCTTAGCATAGACGGACAATCGAGTTCTATATACTCTAATTATATGTAGCATGTGATAATCCTCGATGGTATTGATAACTTTTTTTGCCATTTTATCTTTCTTATCTGTCTCCGCACATAACTCTACGGTATGTGGACCGCCCCTAGGTCTGCTCTATGTGTCCATATTTGCCTTAGACTTGAAGGGACAACGAATCCAGGAGCCGGTCGACAACGTTGTCCAATGCTGAGCTGCGGTAACATGACTTACTGCTCACAATGACCACAGTCTAAGTTTACTCTTGACTTGCTCCAGATACCGCCATGTCTAGGCTTAGTATCTCGTTGCCTCTGCGCAAGCTATTGCTTAATGGTTTTTACGGAACGGCCTTAGGAAAAGGGCTTCATACTCTCATGGCGAGATGATCAAAGACCGTGAAGGTTTCCTACCATTCTCCAGAGATTAGGCCATTTTTCCCAGAGAAAGTAAGTTAAGGTAACAGCTGCAGGATACGCGCTACCTTAGAGTCCTCTCAGCCTAACAGGGCAAAGCTTATCTGCGCCTATCGCGCCAAAGCTGCGATGACGCAGTTGATCTGATACAGATTTCCCCAACGACTGACAGAGGGAACATTGTTCTCGTTGAGGTGTGCCCGAAAGTATATGATGTGGTTACTAGTGGACTAATAGCGATGCTAGGAAATGTACTCCCTAAGGCCAGGATCGCGAGCTTTCCGAGAAGCTTACAGAGTCTCTCAACGAAGCACAACTTGTTGTGCTCGAACCATACAGAGCCGGGGGATTAGCACTCATGACGTGAAAGGCAATAGCATCAGCTCTGAACAGCTCTTGGTTCGATGCCTTCTCGGTCTCGGTATTGGTGCAGCTCTCTTTCACGGCTCTAAGCGTCTCGGACTCAGAGAGCTCTACGCCGACGCACCTGCAGGCCCAGTGGAGATAAAGATTGAGAAATCCAGAAGGAAAAAGGGTCTTTCGAAAGAGGAGAATCGAGATGCTATAAGCTCTCAGCATTTACAAGTCAAATTGAGCTGGGAAAACCCTGGTGTATATGCATGGGGTTCGAATAGTGGAAGGGTTGTGGCACCAGACTCGGATGAAACGCTGATCAGGACACCAAGGAGGATACCATTCTTTGATGGGATTCTCTTACGAGATATCAAGCTTGATCGGAATTTTGGAGCTGCCATTACTGAAAAGGGAGATCTCTTTCAATGGGGAATTGGGTACTCGAAAGATTCGAGGGAGCCGACACCTACATTGACTGGGAAAGGGTTGATATCTCTAACAATATCAAGAGATCGAATTCTTGCCTTGAGCTCTAACGGCAAAGTTTACTCTCTTCCGGTCTCCCAGGAAGATCAGTCCAGCGGTCCGAAGCCTTCAGAAAGCACCTGGGTCCCGTATCTCTCCTTCTCATCTCCCGTCAGTTACCGTACTATCCAGCCTAAGGATATGGGTTGGAACGAGAAAGTCTCTTCAATAGCTTCTGGTCTCGAACACGTCCTTCTTCTCACATCGACCGGTCGCCTCTTCAGCGCCGCCTCCAGCAGCGAAGAATTCCCCTCCCGAGGCCAGATGGGCGTCTCTGGCCTCACTTGGACAACCCGGCCCCAGGGTCCTTATGACCAACCCCACGAAATCATTACCCTCCGCGGCTTCGACATTGCTTCCATCACAGCAGGTGACTATCACTCTCTAGTCCTCGATAAACAAGGCCGCGTCTTTTCCTTCGGCGATAACTCTTCCGGCCAACTTGGCTTCGACCCTTCCGCAGACTCCCTCTACGTCGACGTCCCCTCGCTTATCCCCATCCAGAAAGTCTACAACGGTACTGCACTATCCCCGAGGGTAACGTCCGTCTCCGCCGGTGGCGCCAACTCCTTCTTCACCGTCGATGCTACCCGCGTCGCACAGCCTGGTGAATCGGCCCCAACTCAACTGGGCCGTGTTACAGCAGATACCTGGGCATGCGGCCAAGGTATCCTTGGCACCCTTGGCACAGGCCGCTGGACCCACACCCAAGGCACCCCAACCAAGATCAAAGCCCTTAGCGGCCTTTTTGAATACGATGAGTCAACTAACACCGTCGTACCCATCCGCCTCAAACGCCTAAGCGTCGGCTCTACTCACGCCAGCGCTACCATGGACAACGTAACTCACGTGGCTGTGTCAGATAATGACAGCGCGGAGAGCACGAATTGGGGTGCAGACGTGTTGTGGTGGGGTGGGAACGAGTATTGCCAGTTAGGGATGAGGAAGAGGAACAATGTTAGTAATCCAGTGTATATCCAGCCTTTAGAGGCGGGGATGGAAAAGGAGAAGGGGAAGAAGAGGCAGGAACATCGCTTCCAGATTACCCCGAGGGGAGAGGTAAATCTGAAGGGAAGGGGGAAGGTGAGCGTGGAGCAGAGGGTTGAATGCGGGAGAATGTGTAGTGCGGTTTATTCGGGTACTTGAACTTTTGATTATCGGTATGCTGGTGGGGGAGATATGGGGGCGCGCGGTTTCTCAGGTATATAGTTTTTCAGCCACAAAACGATATCGTACTCTTGAATCCACGCATCCACGCATTTCATCAATTGCTGTATGCGAGAAACTCTGCTCACTGCCCATGACAGATTCATTTTCAAGGAGTCTCAAAGCTAAAATAGCAGAATCATCAAATCATCATATTTACCAAACCCCCAATACACATCACACTACTCATCTCCCGCACCCGCACATCATGAAATTAACAGCCTTGTCACACTTCAAAAAAATCCAAACATATCTACCTTGACGCCCCCCAGCTTAAAGCTTGATCTCCACTTTTAAAAAGCCCGTTCTATACATACATATCATTCGGTTTTCTCTCCTGCAACACCAGGACTGTATTGTTTTCTTATGCGCCCGTACGTACACTTTGGGAACATGAACATTGTCGTGTTTGAAAAAACTTCTGCGTGTCGATGTAAAAACTCTTGTCACGTTTGATTGTTCTCTTGAAACTCGAAGGGAGTTTCAAGAAGCGGATACTAATGCGGATTGTAATAAAAATTAGAAAGGGAGGGTTTATGGGGGGGGGGGGTTTGTGAGGAGATACTGGGGGAGTTGGTGCTTTTTAAAGGGTTATGAGGGAATGTGTCGATATCGTTTAGCTGTTTATTTAAAGCAGATGGTGATGTTTTCGTGCACAACAAAGATATCGAGTAGCAGCTTTTGAAAGTCGGAATCGACAATTTCATAAAAGACGTGTTTGAGCTATTCTTACAATACAATGGTAACATTTTTATAATAGTACAATGCCACTCCTGCTCTCTTGTTCTGCTAAATCCAATCTGTCAACTTATGCCAAATATCTTTCCCCGCATCCTCGACCTCATCGACAACCTTCATGATCTTCTGCTCGATCAACCAAGCATAAAACTCCGCACAACCATCCATCGTCTCCAGGACCGCCTTCAAATTATCGACCCCACCGAAGAGATCCTTCGGGCTCACTGTCTCTACAATCACTAGCCAATCACTCGGGCCCAAGGTGCAGACTCCGCTAGCCACATAGCAGTGCGGATGACTCGCGAACGCCGTGTCTTTCAGCGCGCTGCAAGTCGTGGACTCGGTGGTCGCGTAGGGGACCAACGCATCTTGCAAGCACAGCATTGTTTTGGTAACCCAGGATCGTCCGCCCGAAGAGAGTTGTGCGGCGCTGAATTTCTGACAATATCTCAGACCGTAGCCCAAGGGGTAGCCAGTGGAGCCGCAGTGGTATTTGGACTCGAGGCAATTTGGGTAGAAGGTGCAGGTGTTGGGTTGCGGCTTAGAACAAGGGTTGGTGCCGGATTCACCTGGGCCTTGGTAAGGAGGAGGGGCACTGGAGGAGGTGGTAGGACAGCATTGGATGGTGTTGTCGCCAGGGCAGTAGTTGCCTCTGTAAGAAGAGCATAAGCATGAAAATTTGTCAAGAACCAGAGTGTACGAATATGTAAGAGGGCAGATGAGACTCACGGATTGTATGGTCCACCGGAGCAAGGTTTGTTGGTGTTCTGGCATATTCCTGTTTGACCAGCAGGAGTACATGTTTTTGCAACGCAACATTGAACATCGTCGGGATCTGTGAATGAATTTCAGCTGGAATGCGAGTAAGACTCAGAAGAGGAAGATGGCCGTACCATTCGGGCAATAGCCAGGAAGAGGGCCAGGAATGGACATGCCTTTGCATGACGAAGTCGACTGGCATGTCCCGCTACCCTAAGAGTCTCCATCAATCAAAATTCTTCGCAGCCCCTCGGAAAGCGGATGGATATTTACATCTGGTGTTGCGCATGAGCTCCCAACCGCGCGCGGCGGAAGCTCTGGCCTTGCGCATACAAGTGCAAAGAGGTAGAGTGAGATATAGTACTTCATGTTGTACATCCTCGTTGCGTACCACAAAGGTGAGGACAGTACAGAGCTGCGAGTGGAATCAGGGGCCTTTTGACTGCACCCGCAGTGCGCACCTGGCGCGCCATTACCTATTCCAAGAGGGCCCGTCCATTTTCCATATGGTAAACGTGCAGCCCACGCGCCGCAAGCTAGCTACTTTGGGAGCCTGGCAGGTCAAGGTAAGCAGCGACCCGCAGGTACCAGCAGGCTGATCCCTGGTCCGTCATTGATCTGCTTTCAAAGGCTAGCAGATGTGGTGAGACTATCGCCCCCAAAAGCGGCGGCTACTCGTACGAAACAATGGTCAAAGTCAAAGACAGACACTTGTAAGCGAGGCGCCAAGAACCGTGGGTGGTATCGTACGTGGGGGCCGCGCTTGTTTTAGGAAACACCAGCAGCTTCACTGAGGCTGGGTGACATATTTTTTGCTCTCCCTCCCGAAATCTATGCTGCGGCGTTCAGCGAGAGCTTTGAAGAATCGATGCAGTACCTGCGGTGGCTTGACTCTATCAGGAAGTCAGCGGAACGAGTGAATGACAATCTTGGAGGTTGAAGGTTGGTATTTGAAGGTAGGTAGCAAATGGCGATAGTTGGAACGTTGGAAACGGATCGGCCGCAGTCGTGGAAGGAGGGACCGAAGGTCTCTATGAGCCATGTCTCCACTCCCGTAGCATCTGGCACGTCGTATATCGTAAACCCTTCCTTGATGGTGGAAGCCATCTGTGGGTAATCAGATCGCATTGCCTTCTACACGTGTCTCAAAGCCGGCGAAGCGTTCGTCATCCGGAGGGATCTCAGTGACGGTGGTGACAGGCCAATGGTTTCTCTTGAGCGATTTTGCCTTGGTCTTAAGGTCGCGAGGAAAGTTTTGCATGGCATCATCAGGTCAACGGTATAGCGATATGACTAGATGGTTATATATTTAAATAGTGGTCTGGCATGTATCAGTGCAGACACTTTGACTTCGCTTCGGCGATTTGCCCTATCGGTAAGTAAGAAAATGAATTACTTTTCAACAAATGAAATGTCATGGCGACCATCTCGCTTTACAAAAGTTCAATCGGAATTCGATAAACATTAATTATACTATAAGAAGAGTAGAATACGAAGACGTGTTCACGCTGACGAAGCAAGACTAGCCGGATACGCGGAGGGCGGCATACCTCACTCAAGCAGCTTTACCTTGGATCAATCACCAAGGACATCACTTCACCAGCATGAAGGAATCGCTCATGGAACCTGGGCCAGCGCCAAGAAACTTGAGGTCACGCCGACGCTGGGTGGTTCTAGTTGTCCTTTGTTTTGGCTGTATTGTATGGTTGCTTTACCCTTTACAGCCAGGTCGAAAGGTAGATCAGCAGCATGTTGCTTCAAGTAACTCCAAGGACTACGTATGCGATACCAAGGCTCCAGTAAAAAGAGTAGCGATTATTGGTCAGTACGTTCTCGGTTCTTGAACATTTGTGGAGCCACTAACGTGTCGATAGGTGCTGGCTCTGGTGGTGCTTCTGCAGCCTACTATATCAACAATTTCAAAGATCCTTGCAGTAGGATAAATGTTACTGTCTATGAAAGATCCGACTATGTCGGTGGTCGCTCAACTACCGTCGATGTTTTCGAGGACCGCGCAGAACCAGTTGAACTGGGCGCTTCCATTTTCGTAAAAGTTAATAGAAATCTAGTCTCCGCAGTTGAAGAACTTGGACTTGGGATTAGTGATTACAGCTCTTCGAAGATTGATGACTCGCCTAAAGCTTTGGGTGTTTGGAACGGTGACAGATTCGTTTTTGTGCAGAGTCAGGCCAGCTACAGCTGGTGGAACATTGTCAAGCTCTTCTGGAAATACGGCATGAACCCCTATCGGACCCAAAAACTCATGAAAAACACCACAGGGCAATTCTTAAAGATGTATGACCCGCCCTACTTCCCCTTCAAGGACTTGTCCTCAACCGTCTACGATCTAGGCCTCACAGCCTCAACCTCGAGCACTGGCGAGCAATTTCTACTTGCCAATAATATCCAGCCTCCATTCTCGACAGATATCATCCAAGCGAGCACTCGAGTCAACTATGCGCAAAACCTAGGACAAATCCACGGCTTGCAGACGATAGTATGCATGGCCACCGACGGCGCCATGTCTGTCCAAGGCGGCAACTGGCGGATCTTCGCCGGCATGCTCGAAGCTTCCGGTGCCAATGTTCTTCTCAACACCAGCGTGACATCCATATCTCACGATGGAAAATCCAATACCTATGCCCTCGCATCAACTTCCCAGCTCACCAACTCAAAGCTCGATACCTACGACACCATCATTCTCTCCGCTCCCCTCCAGTTTGCCAACCTCACTCTTCCTTCCTCCATCACCCCTCCCCCCGCAATCCCATACGTAAGCCTGCATGTCACCCTCTTCACCTCCCCACACCTCCTCTCTCCAAGCGTCTTCAACCTTTCCAATACCTCCACCGTCCCAACCACCATCCTCACAACCACCAACGATCCGCACTGCCCAAACCCTCCATTCTTCAGCATCAGCACTCTCCGCTCCGTCACGAACCCATCCACCAACCCCCCGCGCCGCGAATACCTCTACAAAATATTCTCCCCCGCCCCCATCTCCTCTTCATACCTCTCCCACCTCCTAGGCCTCCCTTCTTTATCAAAAGACGACATCACATGGCTATACGAGAAACTCTGGCACTCGTACCCGTATCTCCCGCCGCGAGTAACGTTTGAGGATGTGCAGCTGGATGCAGAGGGAAAAGTGTGGTATACAAGCGGCATTGAGAGTTTTATCTCAACCATGGAGACAAGCTCATTGATGGGGATGAATGTCGCGAGGTTGGTTGTTGATGGTTGGAGGAAAGAAGGTGGGAAGGGTGAGCCTGACGCTTTGAGCGGAGAGCAGGGGGTGGAAGTGGAGTTGTGAACACGATGGATCTTGCAAGGTCAGAAAGAGGCGAGAACATCCCTTTGGTGGAATGCCGTTATATGAAATCGAGGTACACTGCCCAGAATATCGAGTTCAGAGCAATAGCAAACGACCACCCTTGCCAACTATCTATCATCTCAGACGGCCGTTGTTCACACATCTTCATTCTAGCTACAATGCAAGATACACACTCTCACCGAGCTCCACAGCGACGTTCCTGCATTTGAGAAGATTGTAGTCGGGCCTTTTTTTTTCTTTTTCTTGAACATCTTTTCTTCACACCGTCGCTCTTCTTGCCGATCTTTACACCATGAGTTGTTTTCACAGACTCATGCTCACGACGCACTGTGATAAAAAATTGGCGGGCACGGTCGTGGATTCTGTTTTCGTGTGTTTTTAAAAACGGACTGATTATGCGAAGGGGGTTTTTTTTACATTAGCGGAAAGGGGGAATACATCGTACTGACGTTGACGCGTCCGCCCCCACACACAACCCCATCTTTTGTTTTCGTCTCTTGTCTTGGTTTGGCTGTGATGAAAAGGATGACGTGGATGAAGAAGGTGAATGGAGTGCGAGCAGGAAGAGAGAAGAAGGAGGGATGTAGAATATCGGGTTTGGGAATGGGATAGCTTGAGCCAAAATCGAGTGGGAACGGTGCGCTTTTGCAAAAATGCGCATGTATGCTGATTCTTTAAACTCCGTTAATCAATGCGCAATCCATCTCAACACCTCGGACTCCAATCCCCCGCAGACCTCAAATCCCTTCCTCTGTTTCGGCCCCTAGCTCCCCCTCCCCTACCGTCTACCTCAAGCCCCGGCTCTAAATCTTACTTGGCAACGACGCCGGCACTGCCCAAGGCAAATAAAAACAATCCTGCACCACCCCGCCCGTAACCGTCCACCTCAACTTCTCCTCCTTCAGCATCTTAACCCCCTCGACCGGATCCGCCGCCAAAAAGATCTTGCTCGCCTGATCCGCGAAATTGCACATGAGCGTGAAGAAGATCCCGCCCATGGTGTCAATGCCGGCATACACGCTCGGCGTCGCGGCGTTGTCATCGTAGTCTACAGGCGCCAGAGCGACAAAGTCCGCGTCTTTTGGGATGGCGTTGGTGGACGAGAGGCGGATGCGGGAGACATTGTAGGCGGCCATGACGTCCGGGTAGTAGTGGAAGTACTGCTCGGCGTCGTCGCCGACGACGAAGCCCTGGTCCTCGGCGAAGGCGGATGGGTTGCCGATGTCGCCAAGGTACAGGTTTCCGTCGGTGTCGGCTTGGAGCTGGTAGGTGTTTGAGAGGTCGGTGATGGCGATGTAGCGGGCGTTGGGGCCTTCGGAGCCGGCGAGGGTTTTGTTCTTCTCGTAAGTATTTGCTTCGGCGAGGGCGGCGTCGCTTAGGGATTGGAAGGCTTGGGAGTCGGCCGGAGCTTGTTCGTCGCTGTTGTTGACGTAGTCAAAGGAGTCGCCTGTTTGGTTGGAGGATTGCCTGGGCTTGAGAGTGCGGAGTGGGGTATGGGTTGCAAGAGCTCTCTTTGCTGGCGCTGTGGTATCTGTTGTTGATGCAGTGGTTGAGGTGTCGCTGGAGGTTGGTGCTGAAGTGGTGTCTGTGGTGGAGCTTGCCGTGGTCGAACTCTCAGTAGAACTAGGTATTGCAGTAGTATCTGTTGTAGAACTTGCTGTTGTCGAGCTATCAGTAGAACTAGGTGTTGCAGTAGTATCAGTCGTAGAAGAGCCAGTGGTGGATGCGTCAGTGGAACTGGGGGTTGAAGTAGGAGTTATCTCAGACGCAGACCCAGCACTAGAGGCAGCAGTGGTTGAGAATGAGCTATCAGACACAGAGGAACTGGGTGATGGCTGTGGGCCAACGCTGTAGAAGCTGTTAGAAATCGAATCCTCCAATGCATTCACAAAACTTACGGAATACATCCGTCTGCAATTGGCTTCTCGAACTTATGGAGGTCGAACTTCTTGAGGCCAAATATATCAGCGTAGAGGTCATTCCTGACTGTAACATCGTGTCAGTGTAAAAGCCCAATTGATAGGTGGAAGTATCGGTGGGACTCACAGTCGATATTCCAACCGACCCCATTAGCGCACTTTGAACTAGAATCCCCAGTCTCCCCAGTCGTGCTGGCCGAATAAGTCATCTTCGCATTGATACTGGGCTTATCCACAATAGATGCCGTCTTATCAAATTTCAGTGGAGGTATAACAATGCCAAGTCCGATTGATAACGGCAGACCAATTCCTGCAGTCGCCGTTATCTTGCCCTTGGCTTCGAAAATCTTTTCCCATTGGGGTTCGAATCCATTAGCTTTCGAATTGCTTTCATCTTTGAGGTCCAGGTTGGCCTGGAAGTCGGGGATTCTCATTATCACTCCAGCCAACACCTGACCTTCTATTTCCACTCCGACATCGACTTCTGCGTCAAGTTTCACAACGGGTCCGATGGTAATGATACCCGAAACGGAGAAACCAGGTACGCCGGCTTGTGCAATAGGAATAGGGAATGTCTGTTTGTATGCAGCTTTGGCGTCAAGTCCGAGTTGTAGGCTGGCTTCAATATTCCCCTTCATTTCGGCATTCGCTTTCATAAGGCCCTCTGCGATGGTCCATCTCGCTTGGCCGCCGAGATGAAGTTTACCATTGACACCACATTTGACACAGTATAATGCGATTTCGCCCGTCACTGTTCCGGAATCTGAGGACTTGTCCTTTTTAAAGATCTCAATGGCATCTCCCCATGGGGATGGAACCAATTTAGGCCCCTTGATGTCGATCGGAATGTCCACATTGACTTCTGGCGTTATAGCCAACGCATCCGAGACTTTTTTGCCTACTTCTTTTATACCTTTGCCTATGTCCTCGCCAACCTTCTTGATGGCTTGGCCGGCGTCGTTAAAGGCCTTTCCAACGGGCTATATAACACGTTAACAACATCTTACACATGGGAAATAGAACTTCTAACCTTAATGATATTATCGGTGAACCAGTTGCGGCGCTGCAACTTCGAACGACGTTTGAGGCCTGTAGAAGCAAACCCTTGATTATCCGAGGCAGTAGTATCACCGATACCTGGTGCAAATGCTTGAAGGCTTGCACTATAATCAGCAGAGTCAAAGTTTAGGTATCCTGTCTCATCATCTAATATCTTGTCGAAATCTGAAGAGCCGCATGGAGCTGTGGGAAACCCATCAATCTTTGAAGACGGTGGTTGACCGCAGGAGCCACTTGTAGAGTTTCCACTTGGACCAGTCGTTGAGTTGCCATACGGTGGACCACCCGAGGACGAGTTGAAATTGACGGTGCTATTATCGGGTCTATAAGTGCCCCAGACCATGTCTACGCCGAATATGGCGTCCTCGATGGCGAGCTCCTTTTGAGTGACACAGTCGATAGCGTTTTGGCCGTCTAGGAAGTTGAGATGATCGATGAGCCAGAAGGTACGCTGATCACTGGAACTTCCACACCCGTTGGTATAGGTGACTAGAACAAAGTCGGATGTTGATGACCACGAATTCTTGGCAAAATTATATGCCGTAGTATCGGTGAAGGTCACAAGAAGGCCATCTGCTGCACAGTCGACAGACTTGACGAATTGCGAGTGCTCCAAAACCACGGAGGGGTAGCTCAGGTTCGTGTTCAAGAGAGAGAAAACGTGCTCAACGGCAGGATCTGTTGCGCTGGATTAATATTGCAAGACATGAAGTACGAATTTAACATACCAGAGACTCCATTGGCCGAATAATACAAGTTGCAGCTATCCATTGGCGCCAAGTTCCGGATGTCTGATGTGTCGTAGTTCCAGTGAACTGCCGGTAACAAAGCTGGCTGAGAGGGTTGGCTGGATTGCCATGTTGTAGACGTTGAATTGGTAGAATTGCCAGTGGAGTTTCCATACGGGGCAGTGGTGAAGTTATATGAACCTCCTGAAGTAGGACTGGACGACGGAGCTGATGAGCCATATGTGACTGAAGGCACCACGGAGGAATATGGTACAGGCACCCCATCGCGTCTGACTTGGCCCAAACGAGGGATAGCTTCTACACTGGAAAGGAGCGAGGTGGCCAAGGTCAGAACAGCTGTCAATGAGAGTGATGAATACATTGTCAGTAAAAGAGTGAAGATCTTGTGCTATAAGAGAAAAGGACAGAATATTTAAAGTGCCTCCAAGACGAGGTAAAGATTGACTATGGCGAATGTACATGACTGCTACTGCTCGAGTTATATACGTTCCAGTCGTCTTAGTAGTCATTGAAGATATTTGGATAAGCCTCCACAGGCGTCCAGTATGGTACAGTAATCCATGCCAACAAGCGGCATGATTGTAAAATGAGAATCCAACTTTAAGCATATCATACGTTGACTGAAGAAAGTGATGAGGCACAGTCAGGGTTAAGGCTGACCATATTCTATCTGAGATTATCTTAGGGAGGTAATCGTGGCTATACTATTTTAGGTCCTGTCTGGAGACTGGAGGCTGAACCAAAAGGCTGCCGCATAAGCTCTGGCGAAAGGCTGAAGAGGTTCCTTGTAACAATGTCCACATTACCGTAGCCCCTGCAGACAGTGGTAGACAGGAGTTGCGCAGCTCATAAGGTATAGTAGTAGAGAAGCAAGAGGAACCAGTGCACTTCATGGTGCCATTGCACAGTAAGCATCAGGTTCTTGTGGAGAGCTGAAAACGACGAAACAGACTCTTCAATCTTCAAGCGATGTGAGCCGGGGGGGCTAATCCGAATACGGCATAGTCCTCCGGGTCGCGAATCTTGATTGTCCGACTCCGCCCCCAGGACAGATCGTTTAGTCACCAATTCCAGATGAGGAGAAAGGCCTGGATTCGGTTTAGATATCTTCTTTGGATCAGGCCCGTCCGCCCCAGGAGCTTGTCACTACCTACGCTTCAAACCAACAGCGAAAACCACCCCCAATTCTGCTCCGAAATGGTGGACCTTCAAACCTACCTTAGTGACGGGGGAATGTCAGCGACCTGAAGTAACCCCACAGGCCACCAACTCATCCTCCGAGTCTTTTAGGCTATCATATGGACTATGGTCCAGCGTGATCTCAAGGGCAATCGATTGTCGCGTCGCTGAATTTGGGAAGATGCTGGATCGCCGACCTGGATGGCGCCACAAGGCATTCCACAATTTGCAAGTCGGGGTTTCAGGCCATGTTCAGGCAGCGCAAGTGTTGTTTTGGCATGCTTGTTTGGTTGTTTACAGTACATCCTTCATTGCTGTGCAAAAGCAGATTTCGTATCCGAACCCAGCTTTCGTCGATCATGATTGAGGGACTCCTGCTGACTCTGGTTTCGAGTCAAACCTTTGTGCCGTTTCCTCTCATGCTATCGTGGACATGTAGGAAGGACTGGAAGGGTTCATATTCAAGGTGAGGATGTTCTTCGAAAAGGAACGTATTGAGTTATGTTTGAAGATTGTATACAATCGATAGGTTTCAACGGTGGTACTATAACTCGATTGATGTCTTGTAGATGAGAGACACAGACCATAATCATAATTTCTTAATTCCTATATTCACAAAAGGAATTTCTGTTCTGCTGTGGGCTTCAACCATTTGTCGAATCAACATGTCGAAAACATGCAAGGCAATTTTTTAGAGATTTAGGGTTCAATGCCGCGTCCTGTCCAAAAATCCATCAAAACATTGGGGTGAAACTCCAGGTGGAGAGCTTCTGCAGGATGAGTCAGAGAATGCAACAAGCGCTCAACAGGTAGCTTTGATACGACCATCCAGATCAGCGAACGGCTATCAAGCCCACAGGGGCACATTTCCTCGCACTTGGCGCCTACTTTCAAACTTCTCCAGCATGCTTTTTCTCTATGGCCTCGAGCAAAAGGTCCAGTACCTCAGCGAATCGATCTTCGCATTGCAAGTACGGTGGCATGTCTCCAGGCACAGTCCCAGTTCTGAACGTCAGGTATTGTAGGGGAGTCTGCATATTGTCTGCTTCTGGTTCAGGATCTGCACCTGCGGCGATGAGCATCTTCACAATCTCGTAGTTGCCATTCAATGATGCGTAGTGGAGTGCAGTTTCGAGCCATCGGTCTGTGGCATCCGCCTTGGCTCCTCTTGCCAAGAGTAATCTAACGATGCTGGTGCGACCAATTTCTGCTGCAATGATTAAAGCAGTTTTGCCGTACCTGTCTTCTTTGTTTTCGATGTCCCAGCCTTGATCGAGTGCTGAAGTCAGACAATCTTCGTTCCCTGTAGCTGCAATCAAGGGTATTGTGATTTCAAATCTATACTCTTTCAAAGCGGCGATGACCATATCATTTGCTCCCACAGAGGCTCCGTTGCTAGAGAATATCTTCTCAAGCTTTTTGTTATTGGCATGGTCACCTTCAGCTGCAATATCCAGCAGCACACAGACAGTAGCTCTGTTCCCACTCCAAGCAGCCTCTATAGCCGCGGTAAGAATAGCGCTCGTAATAGGCGAGGTTTCAGTATCTTCATCATTTCTAGACTTCTGAATATCCATGAGCATTTTTGCTGTTTGGGCACGGCCAAAGGTTCCCGCAAAAACTAATGCATTTTCAATCCTATCATCTACGATATATGCTTCGAGCTCGACATCGGCATTACCTGACGCTACCATAACCTTGCAGATTGCCTGCAGATCGTAAGCAACAGCCACACAAAGTTCATCGTACATCACGCGGGCATTCCACCAGAATCTTAATGTACTCATCGCCATGCATCGAGCCTGATCATCTCTGAGGAATTGTAGGGCAGTAGGTTCAAGCTCTTCCTCAAGCTTTCCTCTGAGGTGTTTTGGCCAGTAGTGTGCGGCATAATCGTAGAACTCTAAGCGTGTACCATTACGGTCATAATGTGAAGACAATGCGCTTCGTGCGTAATCCCACGAATTATCAGGAGGGTCTTCCCGGACGTCAGCAACCGCTTTAAGATCTCCGGTTCTCTTATTCTCCCTCCACACTGTGGCTTCTTTGATGTAGTATCTGTATCCGTCATGTTGAATTTCAATGTCTCTGTAAGACAGATAAGCCAAGCACGTAGCGGCAATCGTTCGGCGGGCCTCGGGCCAGCGGGCATCTCGGATCTTCTCGAAATAGTCCTGGGCGGTATAATGCACCACTCGTACAATCTGGCTTTCTGGCTCCATGGTAACCAGACCAGCACAGACAGCTATTAGGTCACCTTCGTCAATCATGTTTTCTTCGTCAAACTCGGACTCTTCTGGTTCTACCCCCAAGGCATGGCGAAGTTCTTCAACGGTTAGCGGTCGAAGTGTATAGGAAATCCAGTAGAGGATACGGTACGCTAGCTGTTTTGGTTCTTGATCCTGTAGGTCGATACGATCCATGGCATGGTTGTAAGACTCCTCTAGCCCCGTTGGCAAGGTTTTGAGGGCTTTTCTGAGATCTCGGATTGTCATCTTGCTACAGAGAGAGTCCATGTGAAGCTTCACAAGCAGAAACCTGCATCTTATGATTAGCATGGCAAGCATAATGCTAAAGCTTCCACGGCTTACATCTTCTCAGCATTTTTGGTTACGGTTGTAACAATGTCTTCTTCAAGGGAGGGATTGTTGTCGACCCAACTTGAAAGCCGTTCCACGGAATTTATGCGTTCTTTTACGTAGTTTTTGATATCTTCCACGTCAGCCTCGATCTCAAGCTTTATGGCGCCCTGAAATTGACGTGGTACGGAATTGAGAAGACGCGAGGTTACCATCAAGGAAACAGTAGGAGGTAAGGCACTGATATGGCGAAGCAGAGTCGTACGGTTCTCGGCCGAACATTCGTCCAAGGCATCTATGATGAAGTAGACTTTCTCGTATCGTTCAACCTCCGTTTGGAGTATGCGTGAGATCTCATCCAAACTTGGCCGACTTCGTGGCCCTTGACTCTTGTATTTATCGTATAGATCCTCCACTTCGTAAGACAGATCTCGATTACTCGCAGCTAGTTGCAACCAGAGACTTGCAAGAAGGTTTTTGGTAGTCTGGGCAACCTGATCCTTGTAGTCGCAGTACATGCAGGCCACACTAACACTCTCCGACTTCGCGTAACGTTGCTGTATATCATCTACAACAATCGCTGCAAGCATCGTCTTACCGGCGCCAGGGATACCAGGGGACCAGAGAACTTTGCTACTGCGACCATTTGACCAATACTGATATTCTGACGATTTTAGCAACCATCTGCCTGTCCCTCCAAGTCGTCTTGAAAGCTTATCACTCTGAGTCTCGAAGAAGTTCAACGGAGATAGCCATTGTTCTACCTCGTGGCGTCGTTGCACTTTATAATTTAGTGCACAACATAGTAACAGAAGAGGCGTAGCCGCTACTCACCCTCATCGCGTAATTTAAGCTCGTGCTGCCCGTTGCGGATCTCTTCTATACCCTTAGTTAAAGCGGGAATCTGACTTGTGTCGTCTTTAATGTTCAACGATAAGTTACTGCATTACCTATATCAGCTAAGCGGCGGGTCCTATACAGGGTCGCAGTGCTCACAGAATGTCTCCTTGTAATTCCGCAGTAATCAAAGATTTTGCACGTTCGATTCGGACAAGCATTGCATTGCATTCTTCCTTCTTCAGTACCCACCCTAAAGACCTACTAATTTTATTTCTTTCATATAACTTATGTAAGCGTCGTGATAGCTCGGTAATTGCAACATCTAGCAGGGCAATCGCGCCGTTTGGCGCCCCAAGCACGAGTGCTCGTGCAAACCATGGTTCAGTCTTGTTTGCAAATTCTATCCGAGTTTTGAGGGAAGACAAGAACGGCAGGAGGCTGGTGACCTCCTGTATTAGCATCGCTTGCTCTTTTGTAGCGCCTTTAATGTCATTTATAATCCCGACCACTTTCATTGCAGCATCCATGATATTCACAAGGCTGGCGGTCAAGCCAATGGCCGTCACTGGATCCATGATGCATTAGCAAGGGCATAAAAGGATGAGGATCATCAACGTAATTCAACGCATAAAGGGCATGAACAGTGGATGTAATGCTAGTTGCGTCTGACAGAGGATAAGTATGTAACAGAAACTCGAGCGCATATAGTAAACAAGTATGTCTTGAGGCTTATTCTGAAAGAAAAGACCCGGTAAAACGGAAAGACGATGACGGCTGGAATCCATCGAGGAGCGATCTTGATGGAAGACCGAAGAACACAGGCTGACTCATCACCATTGTGGTGTACGCTTATGCGAGATCATTGTCGCCATGTCCTAATAAGAGCATAGCAAAAAGAATAGCGTGCCGGAGCAGTATTGTCGCCAAGAGCCTTGACAAGCGCCAATGAACAATGCCACGTCAGTTGATCAGCCCCCTGAGGTGGATGAATATCAAAACGTGATAGAGTTTTTATATCTTAATGATTGACACAAGCTTAGATGAGCTTAAAATGCTTGAGAAGAATCAGATCAACTCACCACCCACAGGCAAGACGACTTGTCGCATTCATCGTATCAAGATGCGCTTTACCTTTTCCGGTAGGCTAAGCGAAGCACTCGGTTACTAGGCACGCTAGGGTATCTTAAGTGTGGGCACTTTACGTCGAACTCGGTATTGCGTGGCGACCTTTCAATATAACTTTCAGTAGGTGCTCTTCCGGGCGGTATGTGACTCTGTGGAAAGGTACAGCGTGAGAAGCGGCTTTATAACGACGGTAGCTGAGACAACTGCGACTTTATATGTGTGCAAGATTCTCAGCCTGTTACCTGAGGCAACTCAGCCGTTGACTGAAGGAATGCCTTACTAAACAGATGTTTTGCGTGATTGGCTGGTATTCTCGACTTCAGGCAGGCTGCGGCAGATGGGCTCTCTGATGGGCACCTTCTTTAAAACGCGGACCGGACGTCTCACCGCTCCTGGCCGCAGGTGCAAGGCAGGGCTGATATATTGATCGCCCGACATCTCCAATTTTTGCCAACTCCAAAGCACCATTGCTCAGAGATCGATTTTCTCCAAGTCCGTAGAGATATCGCTTCCAAGCTAGCTAAAACCACTACTCGTCTTCAATAGCAAGTCATAGCAGGGTATTCTTTTGAACAACCCATGATACGCAACCTCCTACGAACGCAATTACCGCAGCTAAGACAGAAAATGTTTAACAATATCCACCCAGGAAATCCACCACGGAACGAACCACCAAATTCCCCCAACAATATTCGCAGATCCTAGCTTCATCTCAAAGTCCTTCGTGTAATTACAACTGAACAAGCGTTCCAGAACCTTTCACCCATACATATAAGGTATAACCATGTCGCCGTAAAATCAAGTTATACCAAGGTTCGAGCGATCCGTATCATATATGCACCGCCCGTCTCATGAACACCCTCCCCCTCTAACTTTAAAACCAACAAGAAATCGCACAACCCTGCATTTATCCTCCACACTCACCCTCTTCTTCTTTCCCCTTCCCCCCTCGCGATTCCCTTCCCACCTTAATCATCTCCTTCCACCCCTACCCTCGACGTCCCAGTCCCTCCCGCGGGAAGTAACTGAACATTCCCGAACGAGCAAGGTAATTTGAGAGATGGGATTATTGACAGGGGTTAAGTAGAGCAAGACGGTTTTTGGGAGCTTTTCTAGGTGGTGTGTGGCTGTGATCACTACACAAATAATATGACGGGAGTAGTATCTCAAGGTTAAAACCAACGAAAAGATATCAAGTTTTTTAGTTGGCAGAGGGGGAAATAAACATTTTTTGATCAGTACTGCACCCTAGAGCAAAGGGCACAAATTTCTCTAGGGTATTTTTGATAAGAAGGTAGTGTCCCCACCAATGCTTCACTGCTAAGAAATCATCATCAGCCCCTAAACCTATGACTCCTGTAATGTCGTGAATGAAAATGTCTCCTCCTCACATCAGCCACCCTCGCTTCCAAACTCTGCCGTCCAATCCGCGTTTCTCTTAATATCCTCTTGACTAACTGTCGGTCTCGCCCCCTTCACCGCTTTGACAAAGTCCTTCAGCACAAGCGGCGGCTCGAGCAGCTTGTCCGAGTCGACTTCGGTCCAGGACATTTCCACGGCGCCGGCGTCGCCGGGGGAGCAGGGGGTTAGTTTTTCTTGGCCGTCGATTGTGACCTGGGGATTAAGTTCTTAGTGAGGTGTTTGGGGAACATGAGTTTAAGGGAGGGGTTGGAATTACCTTTTTGTAGTGCGTGGTGGTTTGAATCTTTCGCACGGGCTGCATCAAGGCGTCTTGGACGGCTATGGCGATATCGCTTCCGGAATATCCCTCACTCATTTGGCCTAGCGTCTTGAAGTCGGCGGGTTTCAGGTCACAGGGCGTAGTACCGACAGCGAGTTCGAACATCTTCATCCTTCCAGGTAGATCTGGGAGACTTATATGTACTCTTCGCTGGAATCGTCTTCGGATAGCTGCGTCAAGTTGCCAGGGGATGTTGGTAGCACCTAGTATGAGAACGCCTTTGGAGTCGCGCCCTACACCGTCCATCTGGACTAGGAGTTCTGTTTTTATTCTTCGGGAGGCTTCTGATTCGCCTTCGCCTCTGGGACCGCAAAGAGCATCAACTTCGTCGATGAAGATGATTGAGGGTTTATTTTCTCGGGCCATGTTGAAGAGTTGCTTTACCAGTCTAGACAGAGCGTGTGAGATATGTTTTATAACCACTATGCTTAGAACTATGATCTCACCTTTCACTCTCTCCCATCCATTTCGAAACCAAATCACTACTGCTCACACTGAAGAATGTGCTATTTGCCTCCGTAGCAACAGCTTTCGCCAAGTAAGATTTACCAGTCCCAGGTGGTCCGTAAAGTAATATACCTTTCCAAGGCTGCCGCTTACCAACGAACAGGTGCGGAAACTTAATGGGTAATATCACGGCTTCTTTGAGGGCCTCTTTTGCTCCTTCAAGACCTGCCACGTCTTCCCATTTGATATTTGGCTTGTCCGTTAATATGGCTCCTTGCAGTGCGCCTCGTAGCTTCTTTGCCTCAGGATCTTGTTCGTCATCATCATCGTCTCTATGAGAGGCACTCTGGTCAGTCCAGATCTCAAACGAGTCCTAGGCCAAATAGTCTCCAAGGCTGGGCTGCACACACTTTCCCTTTCCACCCCCTCCTGAGACCTTTCCATTTGACCCTACAGCGGCCGGCTTCTTTTTGTTGCCCTTATCACCCTCCGCCAAGTGATTCTTCAGCTTCTCGGCCCTCTCCATATATTCCCCCGCTTTCGCCCGAATCATATCCTTTGACTTAGGGTTCTTTTCCCATTTGAGGGCCAGCATAAACAGCTCCAGCGACTGATAGTATAGCTGATACGCCTTCTCATATTCGCCCGCGGTGTCACTTTCTATGGCCTTCTTCACCACATCTATAGCACGCCCCAGAAAGTCGGTGTTGCTCATCTTGACAGCTGGTGGCTCTTGATTTCGAGGCTGCGTTTAGGTCGGAGCCTTGACGACTTGTCCAGAAACGCGTACAATGCGACCTAGATCAATGCAGCCTGCGTTCGATCTGGCGGAGAACAAATGAATGTACGGGCGATCCAGCTCTGAATCGTAGCTTGGGGACAGATGAGATGCAATAACGTGGTGGAGAAGAGATGTGCCAAGGCGAAATCCCAACAGTCATTACATGTACTTCTCAAGACGAGCTGAGCATACTTGAGCTGGAAGCTCAAAATCGTTTACCCAGAAGTGTGGTTATCGCTAATCCCAAAAACGAGCCATGACGACGCGGCGCGCGGTAACGAGCCGCCCCGCTTACCACCTCCCACCCCTCAGCTTTAACATCCTACCCCGAGAACCATGTCCGACACCCAAAGACAGCTCCAAATCCTCTCCGAAGAATACCAAAAGCTCCAACAAGGTCTCCATATCTCCCCAAACCCCCTCCATACCACTTTACAGCAACCCTGCTAACTCCACCCTTTGCAGACCTCCAAACCAACATCGAAGCGCGCCAAAAGCTCGAGTCGCAGCAGCAGGAGAATCGGGGCGTGCAGAAAGTTGTGCTTTCCTTCTTTCCGAATTAAAGATACCTAGATATTAAGGGAGCTTTACGTAGGAATTCTCCAACCTCGCCTCCGACGCTAAAATCTACAAGCTAGTAGGGCCTGTATTGCTGAAGCAGGAGAGGAGCGAAGCGGTGCTGGCGGTTGATGGACGGTTAGAGTTTATTGAGAAAGAGATGTATGTCGAATCATCCGCATATACGATATCTAAGGAGGAGAAGGGACTAATGCCAGTACAGCAAGCGGATAGAAAAGCAAATTGGAGAAATGCAGGAGAAGAGCGAGAGCAAGAAGATGGAGGTTAGTTCACCAGTCCAGGCTTCTGTATGGTGTGGAGGGGCAGGCGTGCTAATTGTTTGCAGGTCTATCAGCTCCAGACGACGATGCAGCAAGGGCAATAATATGAACTTCGAATTGAAGTCTTGACCGTACTTATGATTTTATTATCGATCCCACCGTTCTCGGCCTTGCATACTAAGCTCGTGATACTATATCCCAACTATTATTGCACATTTCCGTTCTAATTCTTTCCCTTCCACTCAAGCATGACCCCTAACGCCACACATTTCCTACCAACAGCCACCCCTATAGCTACCAAGACAACCTTTCATTTACTGCCAAGCTTTGTTGCAAGTGACTGGACTCAGTTCTGGAAGTTGGATTGCGCCAGTAATTAGTTTAGTGGCATAAGTGGCTTTGGATCATAACGACTGCTAATGTTTGTCTTTAGATAATACTACGTAAATGAAAGAATATTATTCCTAATGTGTACGCGCCAAATCTATTTAATTCGATCGTAGCAAAGCAACCATTACATAGGCGTCACATCAAAGTTCGCATCACACGCAAAGACACAAAATCTGCAAAAATTTCGGCATTAGCTACGCTTTTTCAATTACGCTACTCATATTAAACAGCCGCTTGAGTAAAATCTCGAGGATTGGCAGATCAAGTGGTACTAACATTAAGATAGTAGTGTACTAATCTATTCTATAGCGAACGGAGAATACAACGCCGCTGGATAGCATTGCTTTTAGTATGGCGAACCGACAATTAGCTATTAGAAAGCTTTAAAAGGCGTTACCGAGCAAATGCAACCCATCTATCACCTAGTGATGTGTGCTGTGTACTATCATGCTCCACAGATAGAAACTTGGAACGTCGCAATTAAATAAGGAAAACAAACACTAAGATCCCAAGGAGCCCTGCAGTAAATCCCATGCCGTTTTTGATGCCAAAGCCTCTGTAGTCCGGAAGAGCCGTAGGATTGAGTAAATCTCCGGTACTTTTACTAGATCCGTTTGCATCTGGTAAAGAAGTGTTGCCTCTATAAGGTGCTGTAGTGATAGGCGTAGGAAAGATTTTCCCGAAGGTGTAACTATATGCTGATGATTCCGGAGTGCTGCTGCCTCCTACTGGAACAGACACCGGGGTACCAAAATTGTCAATCTGTCCTACAGATAAAGTGGTCGACGTACCGCAGCAATCTGTAGACCCTGTTTTCGAGGACGTTCCCGAGGTAGGAATCCCATATTGATCCGTTGTATACGATGAGCCACTACCAGATAATGCAATAGTTTGCGTAGTAGAAGAACCGCTGTATCCGGTCTCGTCATTCGACGAGCTAGCCGAGACAGAGATAATGGAATATGGCTTGTCTGTTGATTGTGAGGTCTTTGGCTTGAAAGTGATGCCGTATCCGGGGGGAACAGTTGTGGCAGTGGCAGTAGGGTTTGAAGTCAACGTCACATATATGGAAGGTATGTTTATAAAACCTCCGCCGTAAGCGTTACCAAGCATGTCCGGTGTCCAAAGAGGAACCACAGACGACGTAGTATTGATGAATGGCCCGTTGACTGTTGAGGTCGAGTCTTTCCCACCAGGTGGCTGCTCTAATTTACTTGTAGGACCAGATGTTTCTGTTTCGGTAGGAGATGGACCTTGTATGGGTATAGATGTAGGCGTTCCAGGAGTGGAAGATGGTAGTGTGAAGGAGTATATTACTGATGGCACGGTAAAGCTAGAGACCACCACGGATGGCGTGGCCTCAGGCTTGCTCGAGATACCTGAGTCGGGGACTGAACTAGATGGCAGCGTGAAAGAATATATGACGATTGACGGGAGGGTGGAGCTAGTCAGTCCACTCTCCGATTTGTAGGGCTCACTGCTTGACATCGTTGTCTCGGGCTTGAAAGACTTCTTGTCATCTTTGCCGGACGTGGGAATACTAATACTGTAGACCTGACTACTAGGAGAGGAAGTGAGATCTTTCGTTGAAAATGGAGAATTTGTAGTCTGGTCCTTTGATGGTACCGATGAGAATGTCTGGTCTTTGGCAGATATCGAATAAGGACTCTGGTCCATACCTGGCAGTGAGGAAGAAGTCTGATCTTTCGCTGGTATCGTGGAAGAACTCTGATCCTTGGCAGCAGCCGAGGTCGAAGATTGGGCTTTGGCTGGTACAGAGTAAGAACTCTGATCTTTTGCCGGCGTTGGAGAAGTCAAAGGAGCAGAGGTAGAAGTTTTGTCTTTAGTTGGCATTAACGAGTCTGACCAAGTCCCACTAAGCAACGAAAAGCTTGGCTGTATTGTTGGAATCCCTGGTTCAACCGTTGTCTTATCTGTTCCCGTCATGACTGGGAGGGTATCGCCAGACAGTGTGCCGTCTTTCGAATAAATTGCGGATGACTGGTCTTTGGCAGGAAGACTTGTGGTATCTGAAGCTGAGGACTGAGCGTTACCATTGGAAGGGTAAGCCACCGAAGAGCCTGCAGTCGAGAAATAGAATTAGCACAGTCAGCAAATGGGTGTCCAACTCCATTCAACAACTCGGTTGCTAGAATGGTCTGCCTCTTGAAAGAATGCAATGGTCGCTGCATATCCACGGAATGAAACGCTTGGTGTGGAGGGGAGAAAGTAAATCTGGTGCTATGGTGTAGAGGAGACCAAGTAGTAAAAGTACGTAGGAGTGCAGATGCTAGTAGCTATGAAAGATTTACCATCATTTGTTCGATCACGTAAATCATGGCCTAGCATCAATTTTAGCCATCAAGTCCAGCACATGTGTTGACCTACATGGATGCTACAAGGCTCATCAACGCACCTTGATGAGTTGCCCCGACGTGGACACTTGGGTAGGCTAGAATTGCCACGAACAAAGCTCTGTCGAGATACATTGTGGATACGTTCAAGATGACACCGAGTATCAAGGAAAACGATGACTGCGGATACAGTAGTTGAGATGGCAGTGGACAAGTAGAGGGTCGAAGTAAATAAACGAGTGTGGTGGCGAAGTGTAGGCAAGAGAAGGAAGAGAATTTTGTTGCGCAGAAATGCATATCACCTTGTATCAAACTCGATTTCTGGAAGGTGGAGCCCTAGGCCCATGGCAGGAACGAATCTTGTCAGTCTCCCAAGTTTGGCTGGCGTCTAGTTCTTGACATCTACAAGGCTTCAATATTGAGCACCGCGAATCACACTTTACACACGCTATACGAGCAGTCAAAGTTACGCTGCTCCAAAGGTATTTTAGCTTGTGCAACTCTTGAATCAGCACCAGCAGTTCTTGCCATGAGATGGCTATGTTAATTCCATCGTTCCAATACAGCAAATGGTACCTGAAGGTCCCGAAGACAAAGTGACGACTCAAGGTAGGCTCTACCTGCTCGGCATCAGCTTCTAAGATAAGGTACCTAAGGTAACACCAGATTCTTGTTGTGTAAGGTGGTAGATCGAAATCTTGTCGCGTACCTGCCTGCTGTGAATCCCATATCCGGGAAGTCGCATTCGCACTAGTGTGTGTTGATGAATATATTTACCTGACACGCCCACCTCAACACTCTCTTCTTTCTTCAACATCGATAATTACATTTTAGATCGTTGTCCATCATCCAACTTCACTCGCATTGCTCAAGCTGCTTCTGCATCTTAAACGTAGATCATAATATCAATCTCAACAACATTTCCACCATCAGAATGCAGTATTCCAAGCTCGCCGTCGTGGCTCTTGTGGCCACGATCACTACTGCTGTAGCAGGTAAGTCAAAGCGTCTTCTACTCGCAACAACATATACCGTACATGAACCAACCTGTTGAGCTACGAAGATGTCTCATTATCGTACATGTTGTTGTGGCTCATCTCCTCACTTGAGACTTCTTGCTAAAACTCTTGTTTTTCAGCCGTCGGCGGTGTCGCCCGTAATGCCAAGTTCGAAGCTCGTAGCGAACTCAAAGGTACGTCCACTGCTTGATCGTCGAAGGTCACAAAGTGATGTGCTTACTTTAAGATGCAGGCCCTCTCAACCATCGTCAAGGTGAGCTTGAACCATCCAATATGCGGATAGTCGTGGACTTACATGTGATACAGCCCCGAGCGAGAGCTTCACTACTATCCCTATTAGCGACATACTCAATGCCATCAATTTAGTGGAGACCCACGCGGGAGAACCCTCGATAATCGCTCGCCAAGGTAAGCTTTGCATCATTACTTGGGTCGAGAACGATTCACAGACTCACGTGCATACATAGCCCAGAGCGGAGCCACTGTTACCGTCACTGTTACCACGACTCCCAACTACTGCAACGCAGCTACCTCAGCTGCTGCACCTCAGGGTCCTTCAAGCGCAGGTACTTCCGCTCCTACTTCCGGTTCAGTAACCCCAACGATTACCGGCCCAGCTGTGATCGTTCCAATTCCGGTTTCTCCAGCCTCTGCCAATGTCTCCTCGGGAGCTTCCGTTGCCCCTGGACCAGTCTCTCCGGGCATTACTACCGCAGGACCAATGAGCGGTAACGCCACCATGGCTTCGTCAACTATGTCTTCGACCCAGACAAGTATCTCGTCTGTACCGTCTACTGTGGCTTCCATCTCGGCGCCAGCAACATCCAGCCCCACCACCCCGAAGAGCAACGGTTCCGGCGACAAGGACTTCCATGGTGTACTCTTGGCTGTTGTCATTGCTCTTACCGGAAATGTGGCCTTGTTGATCTGAGCGTCGCGGTCGTGCTATAAAGGTAGCAAGCATTGACGATAATGAGGAGGAACTTGGTCAGTGCGAGGCTGTGTTTACTTTGAGTGTTTAGAAGAAGTAGTCCTTTCGTTACTCGAGCTAGGCGGGAGGTACGATTAGGGAGAAGTGCCACGGGGCATTCGATCTGTAGTGTCACTTAGCCAGTCAATCAAACCGAGTTCGCTCTACAAGAGAAAATTTGCGAAGTTATGATGTGTATAATGCTCGAAGATTGTACTTTACAAAATACCCACCCAGACCTCATTGCCTACGCCACCGTCATGCATGCCGCTAAGATCAGTACTTAACTCTATGCGTTTTCATTATCAATCAGCACTGTATACAACCACAGTCCGCCTCGTTCCTAGCAGTGCCCCCTGATACCAGTAGGTAATTGGACATTAAACCCTAACCATTTCTCCGTAGTTCTCTTCCCCTACCTATCCGAACGCTGCGAAGCGCTTGGTGGGCGAAAGGAACGGACAGAAAAGATCGAAGGTAGAATGTATGAGGTTGCGGTAGGTCGGAAGGTGGTCTATTGCCAAGGTAGCATCGATGAAGACAGATTCGGGCTCGGCGCGGGGAGGATCAACCGCGTTTTGTGGGTTATTGCCTCTAAGAGGCTGGCTCCATCAGGTATCAGCTATCTCTCAGCCATCACCACATCCACTCAACGGACACCCGTCCCCCGCCAGCCCCCTTAGCAACGCGGCATGATCGACCTTGGGGCCAATGCTCCTCTCAAACTCGTCTTCTCTCTCATCACCCGATAGCCGCGCAAGCACGTCCGGGATTCGTTGATCTTTCGTGTCCTTTTTGTAGGCGAGTAAGCAGGAGAGGTGGAAGATGTGCGTGCAGGGGAAGGCGATGAGGATTTGGCGGTCTTCCTCGTTTGTGTACGATTTGTTACAGGCGGCGCAGTGGCCTGGTTTTGGCTTTACAGGGTGCGGTTTCGGCGTTTCGGAAGGCTGGTTGGGGTGGTGGAGGCGGGAGATGTCGAAGCGGATTCCCTTGCGCTGGCCAGCGCCTCTGACAGCTATTGCGGCCGCTACTTCACCTCGAAGGACTCGAGCAACACCAGAGGATATGCTATGCTGGATTTCGTACTCCTTGATCATCCTGCTCAACCCTTCTCGGAGACCTTCAATCTCCAGGCCGGCAGGGATGCGGCGCACGAGTGTGACGGGGTTGATGGCGGTGCCGACTTCCTCCAGCAAACCGCGGATGAAGCGGGGTTTGCTCATTGAGTAGTCTAGAAGATCGTCCCATAGCCCTTTGTCATTTTGCTCTTTGGCAAAGGCGATGGCTTGGGACACATCGCCTAGCTGGTCGATAATGAGGCGGAGGGCTTGCGTCGTACGACCTTCTTTTGATAAGAGGTAGACGAGCTCGGGAATATAGTTGCGCTGTTCGCAGATGGTGGAGGCGGTTTGTAAGGTATAGGATTGGGAAGTCTTGAGGAAAATCATCAGCAGCTCACGGTCGTATTCTGCAAATTCACGCAAGGCGTCGTCGGCGAAATCGGAGACGAGGGATTTTCCTTCTGTGGCAGCGAGGCTTTGTTCGGTTGCTCTTAGGCCACGAAGGGAGGGCACAGAAGAGTTTAGCTCGTGGGCTGCTTCTTCGGCGGCGGTGGTGGTGTCGCCATTCCAGAGAGCACGGAAGTAGAAGAAGAGGTATGGGTTGGGCGTGCCGTAGCGTTTCGTAAGCTGGGAAATGACGGTTTCGGGGGGTACAATGCCATGGTGGGCTTCATCGACAAGGAGGCGGATAGGTTCTTGAGTAGCTTCTTCGAGGTCGGAGAGGCCGGCGGCTCTTTGTTGGGTTTTGGAGACGCGGAGAAGGATGAAACCAGGGATGTCATTTGATACGGCGTCAACGAGATGGTTCTCGGAAATCAGGGACATAGCTGCGTCGGCGTTTTGGAGATGGAAGTAGCAGCTTAGCGCTTTTCGTAAGCGGCCTTCAGCGAGGTAGAGCTTAGCGAGGCCTTCCATGAGGATACGCCAGTCTCGGCCTATGATGCCGTCTTCGATGGAATCTTCTCTGACGTCTCCAACCTTTAGTCTGCTCTTTATAGCTTCGATGATGCTCCAGGCATTGTAGAGTTCGGGTGGCCATCGCTCTAGAAGATCCTTTAGCCGGGGCCTATCTGTTGAAACATAATGACCGAGCATGATTTCATAGATCAGGGATGGCAATGGCGGTCGGACTTGTGTAGTGGGTATGTAGGGCGTGATCTCGTCGTACTTATTGGCTTCAGCGAAACGCCATACCCAGTGCTCCCAACTAGAGGAGCTACCAAGAACTTGACCAGCTGCTTTTCCGGCTTTGCTCCAGTCCTCGGCTGAAATCAACTGCTGCAGCCACTTTTGACCAATGCGTCTTTTCTCTTTCTCTGCTTCGGAATTGAAGTTCTTTGTAACCGATCCCGTTGCTTGGGAGCTGTCATCCGCAAAAAAGTCTTCGAGACTACCTTTGGCTTTGGTTGGAGTACTTGGAGAACTACTCAAGGTACTTTCAGATTGGTTTCCAACGGCTTCGGGGTGTTGGTCGAGCAAATTCCACGCTTCTTCATACTTATCATGGCTGACCAACCAAGAGTAGCTGTCAGAAGGCCTCGGTTTAGTCGCAAGAACACAATCGTAAGGACTATGTATAAAAAGCTTTAGGCCATGGGTCAAAACACTAGGATGAGATATGTCCTCTCCTCCCGCTGTTGACAAATTGGTAGCAGTGTTGGCATCGCTTGGAACCCTGCTCCCACTAGGACTTCCAATACTGCGAACGCTCGCGGCGGAGCTGAATAGCCGAGTGGAGTACATAGTTGCATCCCATATACCGCCACCAATAGCTTCAAGCGCCCCTCGCTGAGTAGTCGGCTTGCTGGGCATATGGAGTGCAGGCACAACCCCAAGATGGTAGTCAGTTGCGGACAAGCTCTCAAACCGGCTCATGTTTAGTGTGTCGGCAACGCAGATTTCTTCCTTCGTTGTTATATCGATTATTCTCATCTCCGGTTGTAGCGCGTTCTGCCGGTGGATGCCGCGCCTAGGAGTCGTCTGCGCTGATGAAGTTCCTTCTCCTGGTGTAATATATGCAAGTACAAGAAGCAGTTTTGGGGTATATAGCGAAATTCCAGATATAATACAATCAGTACGTAAACTAAATGTGTTAGCATGAGTAACCCCAGCCCTGAATTTGGATCATACATTGTTACAACGTCCACATGCCCTATCTTGCGTTCGCCGATATTCTTCCCTACACCAGAGCCCCCTGGATAGACACTGATTATCCAGATAGTGCCAGACCATCCTATTACTAATTTCTCGTAATGCGTACGCTTTAAGTTAATCTTAGAATCTGATGATATCCCGCTTGGCATTTCTTGGGAGGCATTGCTACTAATAACGTTGACGTCGTCGGTTTCAAGTCCAGCTTCGTCGATCCACTCAATATGAGCTTTCCAAACACCTGCCATCTCTTCCCAACCCGGGAGGTTCGGATGATCAATATGCCCGAAGCGCTTCCAGGAAAATTCGGTCTCTGCTGCATCTAGATGTAAATGTGACCGTATAAACTTTATACCTTGTTCGTTAACCCAAGCCACGTATTTGCCCGACAATGACCATTTAATCGTGCTTATGGCTCCTTCTCCGCGATGTAATACCGTATCTTTCCCGGTATTCGATCCAAGGCCTATCGTACCAAGCCATCCAGCGACCGGCGCGGCTGCTCCTCCAGCTGCGTTGGATGTACTCCTTCCCGGACTCCCCCCTGCTGTTAAGATCAGATTGCCTGCTAAGCCACCCGAGAGATATGACCGGTCATTTCTGTACGTGGGCGACAATGCCACTGCCTGTACTGGCCGACCAAAGTTTCGTAGTACAACATCTTTGGGGTCGGTCAACGAGGCAACACATACATTTCCATCTATCGAAGAGGAAGCAATATGTATAGCATTCGACGGTGTGAGGGGGACCGGGGGCGCTTTGGGGCTTCTAGATGCGGGCGAGGCCGTATTCGTGTTGGAGGACGATTGTCCGGAAGACGATTTATACTCGGATGTTATTCTACCCACAGCATCTCCTTTGGCTGTTGGTAACGGAGGTGGGAATGGAGATATCGACACAGCGGATGTAGAGGCAGAGTGAGCGCGGTAGACTCGTATTGATCTGAGCGATGGCAAAGATATAACATGCTAATCTAGGGCGTGAGCCTTGACTTTCAACGTGGAAGAAGACGACAACTCACGATGTTTCCATTGTGGGTTCCGATAATCTATACTTCTTAGTTACTCCCACCGTCAATGAAGATCCTAACGCGCGCATCTCACCATCTTGTCGCCAGCAGCCAGAAACGAACTCGTAGCATCGCCATTCCGATATACAGGTTTCAGATATTGGGTCAACTTGGTGTACTTCAGTCTTGGTTCTTCATCCTCATCTTCCTCATCCTCCTCATCCTCATCTTCATGCTCGGATTGCACCCTGCCATTGCTACCAGTTTTGGGAACTTTGTCATCCATGCCATCTTCCTGGTCGGGCTCCTCCGCCTCCGGGGCCATTCGAAAGAGCTGGTTGAGACCTCCAGCTTATGTGTGGAAATTACAGGTTGTTGGCGGAGAGAAGGATTCACAATGACCGCATTTTCGCGTTCCGCTAGCCCCAGCGGAGTTGCAAAATAGTTCTACGATCGACTACGCTACTTTGACAACCATCAAAAGGCAGTTCTATAAGTTCCGATGGTGTTTAAAATTGGGTTAGATCATGAATAATCTGTATCGAGAGTATGACAGTCAACTATGGCAGGTTTTACCACATAATACCAAGGGCTTTTGCTCCGCAACACCAACGAGCATACACTTCGCTGGCGGACTTGGATCGTGCAAAGATTCCGGTAACCATCTTCTCAAGGCCCGGAAACAAAGGCATATTCTTGCCCTACCGTCACAAATGCTTCTCGTCAAAGGCATTCCTTCGTCAGTCGCAACGAGAGTCGCAAAGAGAGCCCAACGAACAAGAACAACTGCAAGGACAGAAAAGGAAGTCGAATAGGTCGCCTACAGGGAAGACCTCGCTACGAAGAGTTGCAGTTGAGGCACAAAGTTCAAGAGGTGGGATAGATTCTAAGAAACTATCCACTCCGGAATCTCCAGTGACGACGAAGGTGGGTCGAGGTGGGACTTTAAGGAGCGCATGAGGCTGACAAAAGGTCGAGGACCTAAAGACTGTCACCGCATTCTGCGCTGCAGAACAGTACGACATATCGCATGCGGCCCGGATCCTCCTTGAAGCTGGCTATCAGCTAGACCCTCAAGGTACCAGATTGTTTCCCCAGGTTGTACACGTAGAAATACCTGTGAGGCCGGCTACGCCAAGCAACAAAAATGGTGCACGTATGAGCGGAGACGTCTTTGTATTTCCATCTGGCACGGTTGTGGGATGGGGTGTGTCGGATGAGGTACTTTCGAGTCTCGTCTTGAAGACCCTATTGCCTTCTGCGCAGTCTCCACACCCTGCTCAATTGGAGGAAGAAGACCTTGAATATGTCGAAGACCCAAATGAAAAGAGCAGCAGTATCAGAGGAGATACGATCATCCTTGGTACCAAGGCGCAAGCATCAGATGAGCCACCACATGAGCTTGCCACTCTAAAAGCCAGTATTCTAAACCGTACCCTTGATACAGTACTGGCAAAGATTGCGTTCTCATCAGGCCTGGCAAGGTCAACAAAGCTCGCAGTCTTGGAAAGCTCGCTAAGCAAATACATGGAGTCTACCAGGTCTATTCCGGCTATGCTATCTCGTGGAGAAACACCATTCACGCGCTCCTTCATCCTGCAAAAAACAGGCCAACTGCTCAGTATTCGAGCTCAGCTAAACCTGTACTCTGAACTTACAGACTCCTTGCCAGATATCTTCTGGGACAGCCGGCATGAACTTGGTCTCGAAAGCTACTTCACCCAGGTCGGGCGAGCGCTTGATATTCATACTCGTATCAAAACGCTCAATGAGAGGATGGACTATGCGTCAGAAATAGCTAGCGTTCTCCGGGAGCAACTCAGTGGACAGCATGGGACAAGATTAGAGTGGATCATCATTGTGCTAATTACAGTCGAGGTGGTGTTTGGGTTCTGGGACAAGATCAAAGATTATAGAAGGGAAAGACTTGATATCGAACGCTCCGGAAGAACAGAGTGAAATGAAGGTACGTGAACTCGGTTAAGATTTTGTATAGGATACTAGCGGCGTCCTTGGATGGATTGCTTTTGGCGTCGTAGAAATATACCCCTCGGCCTGCTTGTATTACATGTTGCAAACCTGTGTTGCCTTGTTACTCTTTCAATATAGGCATAGTATGAACGGAATTAATTCTGTGCTCGATTTGATATAAGCACGCTTTTACAAGAAAAGCTACGCTGGCTTCCAAAGGCAGCCCTTCAGCACTTCAAGGATCTCAAGCAACGTCAATCTCATGCTCCTACATCTCCTTCTACTCGATAAATACTCTCCACGCCCTTTAGCAATTATATTTGATCTGCTTAAGTCCGAAAACCCAAGATACGACAAGGCTGAGACGAGCGCTGTAAATATCGATCCAAGCGAGATAAGTGGGTCAAAGCAAGTGGCATTCTACCAAAGTTGGTCCCGCTGCATCATTGCGCTCGTCATATAGCGCTGTGCAACCGAGCCATGAATGTCTTGATCGGATGAGGTAACAGAGTGCGATGGCGGTGTTGATATATGTACTTCATCTATGTGGAATAGCTGCTTACGTGCCGGCAGTCATCACGATCCCTATTCTGATGCTCTGGAATGTCCAGATTTCACTACGTAAGAAACTCGCCCTGATGGGAATTTTCTCCCTTACTGTCATTGTTATGGTTGTCGCCATTGTCCGAGTAGCCGTAGTAACCACGAAAAATACCAACGCCGACATCTCTTGGCTATACTTCTGGAGCAACATCGAGATAGCAGTAGGTATTTGCACCCCCCCCCCCCATCCTCCCTTCCGTGTACAGCTAGACTCTTACTCACAATCTATCGCTACCCACAGCTATCATAGTCTCCTGCCTCGCCTCCTTCCGCCAACTCTTCCTCAGCCAGAAGGACCACAAATACATCAAACCGACTGAAGACCGCTTCGACTCGGTGCGTCGCGGCTTCCTCTCCATCTTCCGGTCCAAAGGCGGATCTTCGAACCACGAGAACACTCGTGATATGTGGCCATCATCTCGTGGCACGAAACATATGCACAACGCTTCTTCGGACAGCGCAGATCCCATCGTGGTACCTTTGGGGTCCATCCAAGTTGTCCACGACATTGGTGTTTCGCGAGCCGCTCCATAGGGAATCACAACCCGCCTGGCATCGCGGCTGCGAATCCTTATGGCTCTTCCCAGCCCTGAGCATTTTGCGGTTCGGCAACACAGTGCGGGCGGCATCTAGAGAGCTTGAGAGCTCTTCGGGATAAGCGCAGGACATGAAGCTTGTCAAAGTTTGCTCTCGTCGTCTTATTGCCGCATAGGATCCCTTTTCAATTTCTTCGGCTAGCACATTCAAGCCCCCTTTTCCATCAAAAGTGTTCATTGTAGTAAAAGCAAAGAGACTGAACGTGTTTCTCTGTCTTAAAATGTTAACAACGCACTTCATCTTTGGTTCAATGCGGCTCGCTAGCTGCTGCCTCCCCTGAACCCAAATCAGCTATCTTCGTGCCCATTGCTCCACTGAATAGGGCCCATATTTCCTGCATTTCAACCTAGTCCTGTTAGGAAAATTAATATTACATCAAATATTTGTGTCTGTGGTTGAGTACCTGATTGCCTTTTCTTTCGATACCGACGTTTGAGCTGAGGTTTTGCTTGTGTTAGGGCAAGCGTGAGGAAATTACGTTTTGCATGTGATGGGGGAGGGATGAGAGCTTGGTGGTTGCAACATGTGGGACGGGAGGGTTGCATGTGGTAGAAACCTTTGATGGTCGCAGCGTAGGAGGCAGGGGGGTTCGTTCAAGGGGCTGTGGATCTTCAAACTAGAGGATCTTGGCTCATTATCTGAGATTGAGGAAGAAACGGCGAGGCTACAGTGCATAGCCACCATCATGCCATACACCACCCTCGTCCTTTCCGGTGAAAGGGTCGAGAAAGAAAGGAAGAACAGTAGCCTCATCTTGTATCCGCAAACCGCGGTTCCAACGATTCGCGCCATCAGCGAGCCCCGTTAGATGTCGTGTTGCGCGTCTATTAAACGGGATCTCTTGATCGACGACCATTACTAGATGAAAAGAAGAAGAAGAGAGAATAAATACGATGAAGACTCTGATGAAGTCATAGCGAGCTTGAAGAATCGTTTACTAGTGATGCGTGAACTTTCGCACATATTATTCATCACAGTTCTTTTCGCCCATTTCTGTTTTGCAACAGACACGAAAGAATTCAGCAGATACCAAAGATAATTTGAAAAAGCTCATGTTTGAATTACACGCTGTGCGAAAAAGTGACGGCGTTTTCGTTAAATGTTCTAAACTGATATTTAGTATATCAGAGAAGAGTTTAAAGCTCGAATTCGAATAGTTTTACTGTATATCACACTGTAAAACATCAAGTTTATACATATAACGATTTATTTTTTCTATATTAATAAGTTGATTCTAACAGTTATTTGCAGGTCACTCATAAGCAATCATCAAAACCCACCATCATCATTCAAAAACCTTTCCCTTTCCTCAAAAGATCAATCAGCCCTCACTGACATCATCAAACCCCAGCAATTAATCGATAAAACCCCCCCCTGACCATTTCCCATTTCCCATAAGCACTAAAATAGCAAAACAAACCCCCTTCGAGAAATTCTTCTCCCTTCCATCAACCCTACCATACCATAATTCCGCAAACCCATCCTCCCTCAAGAAAAAAAATATATCGACAAGAAGAAAAAAAAGCTTCAAGTACTGTAGAAGAAGAACCATAACCTCGAATCGAGCGCGCCCTTTTAAATCCCCCTCCCCCAAATGCTCCAAAACCTTTGATATCTCCCTAACCCGAAACCCACTCACTCACTCAGCTCATCAAACATCCTTGCGCATTCATCGATTCAAACGAAACCTCCTCCCAGCAAACTCCACGAAAGCTCATGACTTTTTTCCCCGCCGCAGATTACTATGTACATACAAGCCCCAATAGTTCCAGCTAGCCCGAAAAGAAAACCGTCTCACCATCCCACGTGCGTTTTTTCAAGTGTACATATTACTCCATCCCAAATAACGGTCTTTGAATCATCTGAACCGCGAATATCTTCTGGGCCATTTTTTTCTTGAACACGAAGATGGTCAAGGACTTACTTAGTAGGGAGCATACAGGCTTTCTTTTTTTTGGCTTGTATACGGATCATTGTACTGTAGGATGCATTTAGCGACATGAAAGGTCAGCGAGATTCGGGGTATTTTGGGGATGGTTTTGGAGAGGTGGGGTGATATATATATATATATATATAGATAGGTAGGTAGGACAGTAATGGGTAGATCACATAAATGGAACCGTTTAACGGAATTTTTTTTCTTTTCATGGTGCGCTGGATGAGAAAGGCCTGCGCAGACACACAGGCAAACAGACGATTATCTCGCAACTGCTTACGGTTTAAAGAAATACGTTGGTTGATATATATTGATGCTCGCCCCCCCCCACTACGTTGTGCGAACAAGTCCTGATTAGCCAAATCCCCATTCCTGTTCCCTCCAAGGACCCTAGACCAGCACCAACGCCACCACCAGCTTACTAAAAGCAAATTACGGAGGGCGTTACCTCAACAAGCAGGATCGAACCCCGAATGGGAGGGCACGCATGCACTCCCTCTCGACCCCTCCACGGCTTTTTCTCTGTTCTACGCGTTGCCCGGCGCATGTCGTCGGCTGGGTGAGAGCTTTGGACGCGGTGGGACGGGGAAAAGGGGGGTGTGCGTGAGATGGTTTTGCTTCTTAGGAAAAGTTTTAGTTGTGGGGAGGGCTTTTTTGGTGCTTGGAGGGTTTTCATTGGAAGGGTTCTGCGTGGTTTCTCGCACGAATCATATCTTGAAACATAAAACCTTTCCTTGCGGAGTTCCATCTGCTTCTTCGATTTCTTCTCATATACCGAACTTCTCAGAGATATCTGTCCTTCATGTCGTTCGATCATGGAAACTATATTACTGGAAATGGCGAAGAATGCAAATCTGAGGTTAAGGGGCTAGTGGGAATGACCCTGAGCAGTGAGTAGGAGACTGTTTGATGCAGCGTTTGAGCATAAAAGTGGGATGCTGGCTAGGCAGACGGAACGACAAAGCTTTAGCTGCAAAGGTCGTTAGAGTCATGTACGGACATATTAAGATGTTTGCATCAAGCGGATTTCTCCGTCTCAGAAATCCATTGGATTCGTCACTTCATAACATAGCTTTGACATCATCCGCGACCTTAAAGTCAGCCTCAGTCTTCGATCGGACTTCATCGACTGTGACGCCGTCGGCAAGTTCAACAAGGGTGAGACCGGTTGTGAAGTCGACGTCAAAGACACACAGCTCAGTGATAATGCGGCTGACGCAAGCTTTTCCCGTGAGGGGGAACTCGCATTGCTTCAAGATCTTCGGACGGCCCTTTTTATCGGTGTGTTCCATAGTAATGACCACTTTTGTTTCGCTTGGGTTCGAGACCAGGTCCATAGCCCCGCCGAAGCCTTTTATCTTTCCTGGAAGCATCCCTGTGTCGAGGTTAGTCGATATGTAGCCGTGCGTTCTCTCTCGGGTAGACGATCAAGGAAGAACCGGATGGCTGTTGAATTGCAACCACTTACAATTAGCCAAGTCCCCTTTTCCACTGACCTGCATGGCGCCCAAAATAGTCAAATTGATTCGCCCAGCCCTAATCATGCCGAAACTCTCATCACTCCCAAAGCAGCTGGCGCCTGGCAGCAATGTCACCGTCTCCTTGCCCGCATTGATTAGATCGGGATCTTCTTCACCTTTCCTTGGGTACGGGCCAAGCCCTAAGATGCCATTTTCGGATTGCAGCTGCACCTCCACCGAAGGGTCGACAAATGACGGTGCGAGCATCGGCATACCAATACCCAGGTTTGCATACATGCCATTCTTGAACTCTTTTGCCGCTCTCCTTACGATCCTCTCCCTCTTGCTCGCCGTGTCCCCATTTCCCAAAGCCGACGTATCTGATTCCCCCTGCTCTTTCCTAAAAGTAAGCTTTTCGATCTTCTTCTCCGTCGTACTCTGGATCACCTTCTTCACATATATTCCCGGTAGATGCACGGCCGCCGGATCAATGTCTCCAGGCTCCACAATATGCTCCGCTTCTACAACCGTGCACTTCGCATTTCTCCCCATTGCCCCGTTAAAATTCGCCGCTGCAAATCGGAATTGGCAGTTCCCCAACCTATCCGCTTTCCATGCCTTCACGAACGCATAATCCCCGCGTATAGCCTCCTCCATTACGTAGCTCTTCCCATTAAACACCTTCACATCCCTGGGGCTCCCATACTCTCGCACCGTACCATCGCTGTTATGCCGCAGCGGTAGCTCGCCAGTCTGCACTACCGTCCCGAAAGCCGCGGGTGTATAAAAGGCAGGAATGCCCGCTCCACCTGCCCGGCATCTCTCGGCCAGTGTACCCTGGGGCGTCAACTCCAGCTCGATTTCCCCACTCAGATACATGCGTTCGAACACTTTGTTCCCGCCCACGTAGCTAGCGACCATCTTCTTAATCTGCTTCGAGGCTAGGAGCAACCCAAGGCCTGAGCCTTCGATGCCGGCGTTGTTGGAGACCGCTGTAAGCCCGGTTATGGAGCGGTTAGCATGTACGGTATTGATGAGAGTATCTGGTACGCCGCAGATGCCGAAGCCTCCGGCTAGAAGGGTGGAGCCTGAACGCATGTCTGCGATTGCAGCGTCGGCCGAGGGAACGACTTTGTTGATGGCATGGCGGCTCGGGGAGGAGGTGAAGGTACGGGCAATAAGGAGGAGGCCCTGACGCAAGACTTGTCAGCTCAAACCAGCAGACGTTGGCCTTGTTCAATACTTTGCTCTGGTGTGAGGCAGCGCGGATGCATAAAGTAGCCGTCGGGGCCATGTTTGCATGCGGCAATCGAGCCTTTAGCCAGATGTATTGGCCTACAGCTGGCCGGTGGTCTTCAGAGCGCGTGCGGTGCTTCGAAGAGGTTTTCGAAGCACCACGGAGGTTGAACTTTCAGGCATAGCTGTGACCCATCCAGGATCAACTTTTACAACAATACTCCTCAACAGAGAGGAGATCGTGCTGCGCGGAAGAGCGGGACGGCAGCCAATCATGGGTTTATCAATTCTGCCACGCCACAGAAGCGTCACGACTTAATTAGTAGGTTGAGACTACGGAGACTACCTTACTGTACGGAATACTGTCTACTACTGTGTACTCCGTACATTACATGGTTATGAAAATACTAATTTACAATCAATATATTGTTTCGATATATCTTATTTAGATTTTGTCTATTGGGTATATGCTATTCTCCTCGCATTCCTCATAAAGAAACGCAGCTTCAACCAGACGTTGCTAGCTTACCACCGTGACACTCATCGCTCTCTTCCATTCCACTGGATGTGAACATAACATCTACACTGCTGGTGTCTTGATCGTTTCCGTCTCTCTCTATAATATATTGATGTAGCGAAGCAGAAAAGTCGTCTAAACCCTTCTTGTGCTCGGACCGACACTCCTGATTCACCCTGCTTTCTTCTTCGCTTGTGGTGGAATCTTCGCTGGGATAGCCAGTGCCACTACGTGCAGCTGTTGCCGAGCTACCTGCCAATTCTCCGCTAAGTTGCTGCCCAGCATTGCGGTCAAAGTCCATCTCACGAGCGGCAATGGTTTCTGGGTCAAGTTCGCGCGCATGAGCGAGCAGGTCAATCGAAGAGTCATCTGATCCGACTGGGAAAGAAGAAACAGATGGCAATGCTTCCCTCGATCCCCCAAGAGAACTAAGAGAAGAGACAGGTTGTATTGACTGGACATCACCGTCGGTGGCGGAACTTGGCAACGCTCTTTTGCCACTGAGGCTCGCAGATAGGGGCTCGCTCTTGTCACTATCTTCCGAAATTTCGGATAATGAGGCTTGAGGGTAGATATAAGACGGCGGGGGTAGCGAAGACGGACGTAGCTTTTTTGTGTGGACTGAGACGATTGTACTCTTGATTAAAGGAGTCTTGACTGGATCTACAATCAAAGGAGCACTGCGGAAGAAACGATTGGCCTGATTTCGAGACGTCGTATGTGCCGAGAGACTGGGCTCAGTTATTCTCATGCGCTGAGTCCTTACGTTAATCGAGAAATGATCCATGGGCTGAACACCACCAAGTCCAGAAGCTTCCATGTTTCTCGGTACTGCATGGGAGGAATCGTCATGCTGGGAATCAGTACCTTCAAAGACGAGAAGCGATTCGGTTTCACTTTGGCTCTCTGTATCCAGATCCATCTGCTCCGAGGGCGTGTAACCTTCTGTAACAGGTCCTCGGAGGTGTTCCGTACGGCTGTTCTGGTACTGAAGCTTTGAACCAACAGAACCAACAGGCTCTGACGAGTAGAGGGAATACACGGTTCTGTTTGATGAACCAGCCCTTACGTCTCCACTCAGATCGGTACAGAACCTAGCTTTGTTGTAGAAGATAATTGGACCATTCTCACCTTTCGTGTCCCGAGTCAATTTCTTTCGATTGGATGTTTGGGTGTTAGGGGCACGCTCCACACCAGAATCGCTATCTACAGTACCTTGGATGGTGCCGTTTTCACACGAGTAGTCATCCTCTTCGTCGGACGAGTGGCAGAACAGCGGCTTGTAGAAGAGTTTGGAATCATCATTGACTTGTTCGAGAAAGATGGGCCTTAGCTTTGTACTGCCTCCAAGATTGGCCGAGGATTTGTCCTTTGGATACTGCGCTGCAGTAGTCAACTCAGTTGCGATGCTGTGGCCTGGCCGGTTCGGATTGGTTTCTTCGGTTCGGTGTCGTTGGCTGCCATGATTTCCTTCCTCAAGCAACATACCATTCTCATCGTCCCCGCTGCCACCGCTGTCAGAGGATAATATAGATTCTTCGGCACCACCTTTCCATCTGATTTTTCGGCCATTTGGGGAAAGCTCAAGTTTTGTGCTCATGTCCATAACCGATTTCCTGACGAATTCAGGGGTTACGTTGAAGGCGTGCAATTGCGCCATATTCGTCAGCAAATTAAGGTAAACCCATCCATTTGCTGTGTTTGTGTACGCATCGGTCTTTGCTTTGGGCGAAGCAAGACCGAGATGCCGAAGGTACTGTATGTTATCTGCAGGTATTTGAGCACGGTATAGGTCCAGATCGAGCGGACGAGTTGGACGTTGATCTGGGGTTCCATCTGGGCTTGCGTGAGCATCCCGGAATGTCGGTTCATCTCCGTCGTTTGTTCCTTCGCATGACGTTAAGCTTGCATCGCTCATGTGCTCAGCTAGAGCGTCGGCATCGACCGTAGCAATTCTAGCTTCTCGGAGCCCTTCCACCCGAGCTCGGCGACCTCCCGCTTCAAGAGCACTTCGGTCCGCTTTGGCTGCTGACTGTGAGACTTCCTCCTGCTGCTGAGGTTGGTCGTTTTTACTACTGACTGCACCTTTGCCCGTAAAAAGCCCCTCTAATCGCCTGACGACTAAGTTTCGCTTGGGTAAATCAGACATCCCAATGGAGCGTTTCAGAATCAAACGTCTTGGCATGTCGTCGAGATAAGATTCCACCTTTTGCTGCTTTGACTGCGCTGCTGGAACGGTTTCTTTCAATGTGTCCTTGTCGTTGATTTGTGAATTGAAGGTTTGGGTCAGCCCAGAATTCGACATTGAAGCGTAGGCCGAGTCCACGGGTTTAGAGTTCGAAGTGATGGACAAAGATGTTTCCTTGGAGTATGACAGTGGTAATGGATCAGGTAGCGACGATGATTGCTGTCGGGAGGAACCCAAGGAAGAGATTTCGGGTGGATCTCCAATGCTGACAGCGAAACCTCGCAGCAAGTCGTCCAGTTCACGCTTTTTGTGCGCTGGCAGACCATGAAATCTGACTTCGAACAGCTTTTCCTCCTGTAGGTGGGAACAGTGTAACGTCTCGTATTTCTTGAGCTTTTTCCTAAGTTTCTTGTTTTGTATTGTCAGATCATCGATCACGTCGCGAAAGTCCTCGCTGTTGCTCTCGATGGACTGCATCGGTGAAGGAGTGGGCTTTCTGGCAAGGCCCCGCTGGCCCAAATGAATATGATGAGGGGATGATTGATCCGACCGAATTCCGCAAGCGCTATCGGGGTAAGAGGTCGCATCATGCTTGAGATAGAACGGTGGATCGTCTAGACACACATTAACGGTTGGCGAAGAATGGATTGGCAGAGATAATCCGACTTGCCATGTGGAAAGGTAGAAATGGCAGTGCTAGAAACATTGTGGTTGCTCTCGTTAAACCATTGCTGCGCGTCAGGGCGCCCAGCATCCGTGACTCGCTTCTTGCTTCTCTGAGGATAATACATTGGGGTATGGTGACTTGTGGTCGGCAGGCCTGACCACGGACTTATAGACCTGGAACGTGCCAACCTTTTCGATGGCGATGGGCGCAAGCAAACAGATGGCGCTGCATGATGCCGCTTCAGATCTTCACGCCTTGACATCTTGGGTCGGATCGAACAGATGGCACACTGCGGAGAGAGCTCCGGGGACACGGGTGTATAGAATTCAACACGACAGTCCAATGCCGCGTATATTCGGTATTCCCGGCTCAACGTGCTAGACGGTGGATGCAACCTTGGGGGGAACGATCGTCAGGTGCGCTACATTCATGCCTTTCTAGCGCATACATTTCAGCACAACGGGCAACTCGAGCAATACTGGATCAACATCCAAGCGATTTGGAGATTGCTAAAGCTGTACGGAGTAGTCGACGGCGGGCGAGTAGCTGTTGAGGAGACTGCGGTGGGGTACTCGTACTTTACTTTAGGTACGGAGTATACAGTCAGTACACAGTACGGAATACGTACCTAGTACTTTCCCGTGGCCAGCAGCGGGAGTTGAGGTTGGGCCACAACGCCACCCAGAGGCTCAGGGCACGATTCGGGAGGGGGAAGAGTGGGAGGTCCTGAATCGGTTGTTTAAGCCAATGGGCTGACGGGGAGGGAGGGGGGTCCATAGAGAAGCGGAAGCGTCTCCAGATATGCTCCTGGACCCCTTTTCCAGGTTTCGACCATCGTGGCACCCCTTTCGACGGGGGAGTGCGAGGGCGAAGATCTCGAAATCTCCGATTGTGGTGGAAGATGGTCGATCATTGTCAACGTCGATCCCGAGGGCAGTTTCACTAGCGTATCTTGTGCTTTGCTGGCTATCGGCTTTGTTATCACCACGGGCTGTTGCTTTAGTGAATGATGAGCTTACCTGAATCAACCACTGAGGCGTGAGCTTAAATCCACCTCTTTCCAGAATCGCACATCGACATCTTTCCACTACTATTACAACCGACATGGAACACTGCTGCTCGCTCCTCTCGAAAGCAAGACGTACATACATTTGACTTGTCAACAATATCGTTAACTCGAGTCATGCAATGGTTGGTCTGATGTTGGGCAAGGGTTCGACCGTGTTTTTAGGTTGTTCCCCTGGCCCAGTAGGTATGTACAGTAGCAGATGCTGGTAAGTTAGCCTACAGTAGTACTACTGTGCCACGAGTCAAATAAATAAAAAGCCGGGGGTGTCCACTTCTCCATCGACGATGCCCTACGCTGCAATCGCCGATGGACATTTTCCGGATGCAAAAAGGTCCCGTTTCAGCATACACAATACTGTAGCACCACAGTAGCCCCATGAAGAGCCAGCACTCGTGAAAATCACGAGTCACAGACAACATCACCGCTCACACAGATCTGACTGCTTCATCCTACCGAGCTAGGACGTATGGAGCCAGTGTACGTCCTACCTTACAGAGCGAAAGGGCAAAAGGAATAGGCAAAGATAAAGGGACATCGTGGCTGACGCACTTACCGACACAGCGCACGCGCGGATGAAAGGGCCATCGAGGTTTTGCTGCAACATCGTCGAGCTCGGGTATTCCGTACAGGACACACGATACAGGATACAGCCTAAGGTACTCCGTACTCCGTACCGGCTATGGCCAACTGCCTTACGGCAAAGCGTACACTTAAAGTACCGTAAGGCGTATCTGACACAGAATCATAGTATGGATGGAGTGTGGATGGCGTGGCAGCCGAAGGGCGCCGTCAAACGTTGTTGCCGGTCCAGACTCAGTCAACGTCCTTGCAACGGACGTAGCTCCGCACAACGAACGTATCAAAGTCAGGGACCAGTGGCATACGGAAAGCGAATAATAATTCAGTTGCTCTGCGATTCAGCGCTTTCAGTCAGGCGGTGGGATTACCGCGTGTGAAGTTGCCAGAGCAAGATTGCTCTAATCTTTCTTATCAGAGCGTCAAGGCAGACGACAAGGATTCAAGAAGGATCGTGGGCATCGCCGATCTGAGAACGCATCCACTTTGGAATACCGGCGTTGCTGTGATCCTCCCTGGCATCTCTCCAAACAGCCCATTCTGGAACAGGATCTGCGAGCATCGTGATTGTGCGACCCTGGGTGGTTGTCCTTCCAAAGGTCCATATCGTCGACTGGTCTTCCAAGAAGTCTTGACTTATATCTTTTCGCTCTTAAAAATACCTAGCAAAGCACTGGATAAGGTACTTTCGTAGAATGATGCTTTCGATTCTCGACTTCTGCATCTGACAAGTTGCACAGCATATCATCACTCATAGCCGTAGAAATTTGGCAAACGAAAAAGGCAGAAACTCTCGCCCGCTCAAGCTCCAAACACAAACCCCATTTTTCGTTCCGCCTACGCTCTCTCCGATAACACAACGGTCAGAACTCCCCAAACACCAAACCGAGAACCAAAAATCCTTTAGCGTGACCTGCACCAAGAGAACGGAACGAAAAGGAACCAGAGAAGGCTGCAAAAGAAGAGATCAAGGCGTGACGCAAGATGTCCGGCCGAGGCCAACCCCGATCAAGTGAAAACAACCATCGGGCATCAAACCATAGTCACTTTCTCCCTCAGACTCTCTTTCCCCTTCCCTGTCCCGGACAAAGCATATTCCCCTCTTCATCCACCCCTTTATGAATTTCCAAACCCAGCTCAAGCCCGTAAAACGCCGAGGTTCATACGACAAGTGGAAGAACCTCATGCAAGCGAACCCAAAACGATCAATGAGAAGAAACGAAGGGAAAAAATGCTTCCGAAATCCCCGCCACTCCTTAACCCCCATCCCAGCACCCCTCCACTCAAAACGCACTCACACCTCCCTACGTACCTTACCCCCATCTGCTTCCAGCTCGCAGAGCTTTTTCCACTGCTAACACAAGCCATAGCAATTTCTGACATGTTGTATTCCATCTCATCCTCGCTTGCATGACCAGACTTTGCAAAGGAAAAACAGCATGAAAGAAAGGAGGAACAACAACAACAACAACAACAACAACAACAACAACAACAACAACAACAACAACAACAACAACAACAACCAGCGTGAAATGGAAAATAGCACCGAAACCGAGCAGGTGTTTTAAAAACCAGTCGCTAGAGAAGCGAAAGGGGGGAGAGGGGGCCACCAAGGTGTTGCCAGACGCCCAACCCCGTCCCCCCCAAACCGACTATATCCAAAAACACACATACACAAACACCCTCACCATTTCCGTTCCAACTCCCCCATCCTGCGATCTGAACACCCGGACCAAAAATACACATATAGAACTGACCCTCCAACCCTCCAACCTCCCACTTATCCATCACCTACCTAGTCCAGTAGCCCGCCCTAGCTACATATTTTGCGCCATCGATATTTATCTTTTCGACCAAACCCCCCGGAGAGAGAAAGAGAGAACTGATGAGTTGACAAAAAAAAAAACTATTGCGCCGCCCGATTGCAAGTTAGTTAGTAGTTAGTTAGAAAAAAGCCAATACGGTAGTCCGCAATCTCCAAAAACACAATGTGACTTTTATCGGAAAGAAAGAAAGAAAGAAAGAAAAGAAAGGATAGAACCGGTTTTGAAAAAAAAGAAGAAAAAAAAGAAGAAGAAAAGGCGGATGTCTATACGTTAGGAAAACAACGCACGGAATTTTTCCGAATTTCCCTAATGAATTGCGTGAGTGCTAACTGAACGTGCCTGAACTGTTACTGAGCCTTTTTAACGCTCTTTTGGGCACTTGACACTAAGACGGGGAGAGGAGGGGGGAAAGGGGTAAATGGATGGGTGGAATGGTAGGAACATGAGATGAAATAGCCATGATGGGATAATCGTGATACAGTCACCCTTTGTAATCATGAAAAGAAAAAAAAACCTGCGCATAACCCAACCTCAATCGCCTTTCCCTGCGAGACGCCCTTCTCCCCTTCTCCCTAGCCCTCACTCACAAAAGCCAAAGCAAACTGCACCCCCTCTTTTCCCCATGACCCCAAAAAAAAACGCCTACACCACCCTCTCGGCCTCCTCCCCTTCCGCCACAATCGGCACATTTAACCCCCTGTCCGGACTCCTCAACACCAACTGCTCATGCCGCCTCGCCTTGAAGAAATCGCCCACGGCCCGGATTAGAATGAACCAGCCTACAATCATGAGCACGTAGGCCAGCCACTCGCTGCTCGCGATACCAGAGACGGTGCTCGTGGCCGAAGACGCGGTAGTCTGGCTCGAAGCCATAGCGGCGGCCGCAGCGCCGCCGACCGCGCCAGGGTCGAAGTCGTGCGCGTTGGGGTCTTGAGGCTGTGTATAGGCGTCATCGGCGCCGCCAGTGGGGGTTTGGCCCTTTCCGGTGCGCATGTAGAAGCCGTACTGCACGAGGGTAATGCCAAGGCCGGCTCGCGACCCGTTCTTGGCAGCGTGCGTGGTGTGGAGGAGATAGGTGAGCAGGAAGCCGACGAGTGTGAAGGACATGCTGATCATGGCGTTCCAGACAAAGGAGAAGAGGGAGCCGACGGGGAGGCCTTCGACGTAGACTTCATCTGTGGAGCCAGGGGCGACTATAAGAGTGGATTCCCAGTATGGGGGCGCTGCGTCGGCTGCCGCGGCTTCGTAGGACTGGGTGGTTGTTAGCAGCTGTTCGAGAGAGGACGGAAAATGTGCTTACGGGTGGTTGCTCTTCTGTCTTTTCGCCGCGCTCGGGCTTGGCATCTAGGTTCGCGAAGACGCCGTCGTTGGAGGAGGAGAACGGAGCAAAGGGCGCTCCGCTTCTGGCCGATGGTACAGGAGTCATTCCTGGGAACTGTGTCACCGCCCTTTGTAGTGGAGCAGGTCTGACCCCCCCATTTGTAGACGCTGGTTCGGGGCTTGGCGGAGAAGGATTGCCACGCATGAGTCGCTGGCGGTCATCGTCGCCATTGTGGCTTTCGGAGTCGGAGCCAGACCCATCGTCAAAGGTATCGGCTAGGGTTCTGTCGGCATCAGAGGTGAAGGGGTCTTCGGAAGAAAGGAGATGTCGTGATGTAAATGAGGAAGCGCGTGATCTAAAGGAAGGCGGCGGAGACTGAGGGGAGTTAGGGAGGTGAGGGATCTCTTTCTCGGTATGAGGAGATATTTGAGTATCTTCTTGATCAATCTCTGGCACCTGTTCGAGAAGTTAGCTTTCGAGTTCGGCGTAGACATATACAATAGGCTGAGTGGAATATCGGGGTCACTGTGGAGACGTACTCGCTCGTAGCGCTGTGAGCTCATGATGAGCTCGTGCCAATCAATCTATCCCGCTTTGACAAACTCGAGAAGGTCTATCTTCTACTCCGTATTGAGATGTAATTGTATGCGGTGTAGTCGTCGCAAGTCGTGGTATGTACTGTGTGATGGTGGAAGCCTTAGGAAGCGTAGGGTCGGGGGAACCAAAGACTAAGCGCAGTCATTCGTCCAATAAGTGAGATGTGCCGCCACCAAATTTAGACTTGGCGTCAGATTATTAACTCAGCCTTAAGACTAGACCACAGTCGGCATCATCGATGAGTGACCGATTCAGCATTTTACAGGTCATGTTAACATGTCAAAATCAGTCTGTATTCACTGCCAACGCTCGGCAAGAGGATGATACCACAATGCTAATTGCCAGCTATAGATAATATACAAACACTACCAGCGCGCCCTTTCCCAATGGCCTGTCGACATCTTGCGCCCCCAAATCTCTTTCCAAGATGTCATGCGCCAGCGTATAGAAAACCATTTCAACCCCCCAAAGGTCGCACCGCTAGACAACGTGGTTGCAAACCAAGCCCAGGCTACAATACCTACGCCAGTGAAGTTTGATGAAAAGGCCGAGCTTGAGCAGGTTAATGTGCTGTATTCGTTCCTGGAGAATAGGTATACAAAGAAGGTACTGCTTCACTAGTGTTTGATAGGTTTGAGACAATGGTTGGTTAATGAGGTACTTAGTATCCTTTGTCCGACAAAATGACGAAGCCGGAATCGAATCCGAAGTACTACGAGGATCTGCTGAAGGAACTTGAGGAGGCACCTCGGCGGTCGTGGTTTGGAGGTATGATAAACAGATGGAAGGGGTTTTTACGTTTTTCGTAAGAGCTAGGAGCTGTTGAAGGGTGCAAGGATTGTAAATATTGCTCGACGATGTAAATACTAGGAGGCGGCGTCAGTACGGTACTGATCTCTGAACGGCTTTCAAACTTTCCACCAGCAATGAATGTTTGGTGGCTATGTATGTACTTACACGGCTGTATTAATCTAATGTTGCAGAGGAATGCTTACTTTTCTAGACAATATCTGTACTGTCTTTGTGATACGGGTTTACTTGAAATCAATGGCGAGCAGCCATCAACGCCAATCTTGCCTTTTCATTGTTTCAACGATGTGGTTTCATGACTTTCTCACCTCACCGAAACATCTTTGAATAACGATATTCGGAATACACACTCATATTTCCACGTGGACACTTTGCCCTATTGCGATATCCGTCGAGCAAAAAGCCGAAACCCTTCTTGATGCAACTAATTGAAGCCCGCAGCAAGGTCAATGATTGAAGCAGAAATTCACTCTCCATTGCTTTACTCGGCTTCTTCAAAGACTGCATCAATCAATGACTCTCCATATCCACGTTTTGGATGCCCAAATTGTGAGTATCTCAAATAGATTGGTCAAACTTGAAAACGTTCTTTCACAAATGATGAGAGACAAGACATAAGCAGGCTTGCTAGGTAGCAACAGAGAGCAAAACTGCTAAGCGGCTTTAATGAAAATATAATCTCCCTTCCTCAAACGGGGCGTAGGAAAAGTAGGTAAAATATGTGTTCTGGTAAAGTGATTGTTGAGGGAGATCCGGGAGCCAGAGCCGGAAGTCATATGTTCAAAAAGCACACTCAAGTATGTGAAAACCCATTTCGCCACTCCCATTAATACAAGACATAGAAAGCAATACCATTCCCCTCTTGTCCAGCTAAACAATTGTTAGCATGAAGTCCTTCGGCGAAAGCGGGGTTTATGCTTAATGACGTACAGCCAACACCTCATAGTTGCAAGTGGTCGACATTGCTCCTACTGTACTAAACGTCGAGTGCTTCGTAGAATGACTCATAGCTGCTTGCCATTACTAGGTGCTTTATGTTGTTCAGATATATTTCGGTGACTGCATCGGCTGGGCGTGAAATATGGAAGCAATATGGAAGCCATTCAGATTGAACGAATACTCGGACATCCCGCAGAGATGAAAGTTCGCTCCGAAGACCCCAGAAGTCTAAAGGACTTCAAACTTCTTTCCTTCGACTGCTTCGGCACCCTGGTCGATTGGGAATGTAAGCCACGCACTCAACGAATCCAACACACATCAATTAATCCATACTTACGCCCGAAACAGCCGAAATCTACAAAGAACTCCAACGACAGCTTTTACAAGGTGCTGTCAGGGCCGCTGGCAGAGGTCAGATTCGATGCCGTGTACACGGCCGAGGATATCGGCTCATACAAGCCTGATCTCCAGAACTTCCATTACCTGTTGGATCATGTGCGGGATGAACTGGGGGTCAGAAAGGAGCAAGTGCTGCATACGGCTCATGGGTTAAAGTCGGATCATGTACCCGCTAAGAAGATGGGTATCAGCAGTGCTTGGATCGCACGGGGTGATGGGAAGGGAGGACCGAACTCGGAATTGGAGGCTGTGGAGGGAGAGGTGGCGTTCACTTGGAAGTTTGAGACTATGGAAGATATGGCCGATGCTGTGGAGACTGAGTAAATGCAAGTCAGTACCGCCAATTTGCTACTTGAGTATGTGACAGTAGAGGCCAGAGACGTCAAGTGGAAGAGCTTCATCATGCCATTGTGGTGACAAGATTTGTTGTTTACCTTCGTGGGAGGTGGGCCTCCATCGAAAGGCGCCAGTGTGGCGTAAGCCCCAATTTCGTATTGTTCGTAGTCTTCTGAATCAAATGGTCAGCCCAAACTCTCTATAACCATTCCGTAGTCCATCGCGATTACAATGAGCATGAGTCTCCAGGTCAAGAGCAGCAAAAGTAGTCGAACGTAATATAAGCGGTAATTTCGACAAGCAGACGCCACAATTAAGCCAAGGGAGGGACAACAGAACAGGAACATACCTAGTTTTCAAAAGACCCTAGCTTGGCTCTGAGCTCAAACCCGCAAGCACCGAGACTAAGAACAAATACTCCGTAATTAACTCGATCCAGGCCAGGCGACACTGAAAAGTCCAAGAATTGGTTAATCAGGAAGAAATGGATAGCTACATTTGTCGTGTCCTCCTTCACCTTCATATCGCCCGTACCACCCACAATGGCAGCACCAGCTCTTGCCAAGATGCCAAAGACCTTGGCGTGACCACCAAGGTTGAGACATAATTGACCCTGTCTATCTTCGTCTTAGCCTTCGCTATAGGCCTACTTTTTCTCGGACTGCTCTCAGAAGTCTTTGGTAGGGTTCGTATCCTAGAGCTGAGCAACCTGTTGTACCTCGCTTGGAATTTTGGATGCGGGCTTTCCCAGAACAAAGCAGAGATAATCGCCTTTCGCTTCCTCGGTGGGATGACGGAAGCGCATCTCTACCTATTGATGATGACGTTTTGAAGTAAGAAAAGGTATTTCGCCGTTGTTTGCTCATGGCATTAATCCCAATCAGTAATTGCTGGCATTCCGATCAACGGGGAGAAGCAGCTGGTATTCATAGCCTCGCCCACAGTTTGGGCCCGCTGTTGTACGGATCGCTGGAGGTTTCATTGCCGAGACAATGACCTGGCGATGGGTCGTTTGGGTGACAAGCATTGCTGCTGTCCTATCCGGCTCTCCGGTATTCTTTTCTTAGAAAAGATCAGACCCCATGCGAAGAGAAACAGGGAATGAAAGACTACACACTGCATCTATGTCCGATAAAAACCCTGTGAAGGTCCTTTAAATCGCATTCGTCAGGCCATGTCGGTTAGTGGTGACACAACCAATCATTCAAGTGATCGCTGTGTACATGGCTTATCTCTTTGGTCTTCTCTACCTCCTCCTGTCAATGTTCCCTGGAGTCTGAGAAGGTTTCCATGGTAAGAATGTCGGTATTGACGGTCTAAATTACATCTCTTTTGGAGTAAGATTCGTTCTGGGTGCACAGATCATTGCTCGCGTAAAACGATAGAATCCACCGGCGACTAAAGCGTAGAAACAATAACGTTGGACGTCCAGAATTCCGGTTCCTTCAATGTTCATTGGCTCTGTGCTGATTCTGATTGCATATTCTGGTACGGTTAAGCGCAGAAGCAAAAATGCACTGGATCGTGCCAAACATTGGAATCGTGATCTTCGCCGCTGGATTCGTTGTTTGCTTGTAGTGCATGTATACTTTGCTCGATCCTGAAAACCCTCCTCTCTTTTTTCTTCTTCTCCTCCTCTCGGAGATGTGCAACCGTGACCGGGAATAGGGTTTGTACTAATAAAAGTGGTCATCTGTAGATATGCTTGCTTCAACGCGATTGATAAGGAGTGGTATGGGGTTCTAGGCCTGGTGTTTCGTGATTCGATGTAGATAGTTGTTTTGAAGATGAGCGTCTATCGTAGTGTCGTCAGCACTTAATGATGGAGCATTGTATCTCTAAATACCATCGAAGTCTCAGCGAGGTCGTTATTGTAACTCAGGTCAGAGACTCACAGTACGAACCGAGCGTTCGTAATTATTTGTCACATCAGTGACAAGATGCATGTAGGTAGAGTTTACCGTAGCATTATTCGAGCAGTATGGTATTCCATTCAGGATTGTTAGCCTCGAACTGATTCAAGATCATCTCTCCAGCTCCAATTTATCTTGCAACATTTCCATGACGAGTTATTACAAGAATGCCAATATATCGGAATAGGGGATCGCAAGGAGTGTGGTGGCCACATTCCATGAAGTCACAAACTTGGCCTACAAGATCTCGAAGCCGCGCGTTTCCGCAGTCTAAGAAGACATTTGCAATTGATGACATCCTAATTTTGGGACACCGGACAGTTGTCCCTGCAAAGGACAATGGGGGGTCGCAGATCTCGAGTCGTACAGATTTGGTGTCGCACCGAAGAACATAGCTATCTGGTGTTGCCTGCGTCTCATGTAAAGCCTGCGTAGCTAGACCGTAGGCTCGGTTTAGTTGTTCCATAAGTATCTCCCCTCTGTCCTATATCATAAAGTCGAGAGCTGTGCTGTTCTACGTCAATCAGTTTAAAATCGATCGGTGACGACCATCCAGCCCAGCTCCAACTCGGAAAACTTCGGTGCCTGCAAATTCGTGGTGTTACTGGACAGTTTTCGCCTGGTCGCTGCTTCTCTTCAGGGCGCGTCCGCAACAGATATTCTGGGATATCGTTCCTTGGGATACCTTAGGTGAATTGGATACCAAAAGATAACCTAAGCTGGTTCAGGATACCAGTGAATGCGTTCAGCGTATCTGTTTCGTATGTTCGATCGTTATTAGAATAGGTGCTAACCGATCAAGTGTAAAGTCCCTTGAAATCACTGTTTCGCGAGAAGGAATTACCAAGTGCACGGCTAAATGGTGGCAGCACGTTCATGTCTGGGAACTCATCCCACGGCTCTTCGACAGTTTCACATAATGCTGCTTGTTGGAACTCCCAATATACCTGCCCCTCACCAAAGACGACATATATTGTGCACATCAAGCCCTCTTGATAGTTCAAGCTCGTGTTGCCCACCGAGATTGTGCAAGTTGCTGCTTTAATGTGGCCAGAGTTATGGCCAATTTCAACTCTCAGATGGTTTCCTCATGATACACAGAGTTCCTCGAGCCAGGTGCATCACATGAGTAACGATGTGTGATTGTTGAATCCAGCTCGGAAGTAGCCCAAGGTCCACTCTGTTCGGTGTTAACTTTCAACTTCGGAAAAGTCCTCTCTCTTTTGGTGAAGATATGTGAAGTACTGAGATAAACCTTGGATACGACCATGGCGCTATGCCTGCAATATTGTTAGATTTTGTAGAGCCCCCATGTTTCACAGCTACGTACAGCGCAGAGGTTTTACTGTCATCTTTTCCGTCTGGCAGGTATTCCCACCCATGGTTAGTCCTGACGCAGTCAAGGTTGTAATAACGTGCTAATTGAAACAACACATCGTCAGTCGAAAGCCGCAAAAGTCCCCATTCCTCCGGTACCTCAAAAGGCGCTGCTCGCAGAGGTCTTTCATCAATATGCTTCTGAATTAGCGGCGTAAGTAGGCGACAGAACAGATATCTTCGAGCGCTTTTTATTTCCAGTGAAGTTTTCGAAGACCCCGGAAATCGAAACCTCGATATAGTATATAGTATAGGCTGAAATAAGCGTTCAAAGCTAACCATTTGGTACCGATGATAGAGTTGATCTGTTCGACTTCTCAGATTATATCGAGCCAAGAGCTCATCTTTCGAGTAGCATGCGACGTTGCAAGAAGCACTACTTGTCTTAGGCCCTTCTTTTACTAGCTCCTACATTGAGGCTGGAATTGCTAGCTTTCGGAAGTTCTTGATTCCACTTTGTTATCCTAGACTACCAAGGTATGGGTCAGCCGTCTTACGTTTTCTCAAGTCGTACCTCTCGTATCGATTGCTAGGAAGTTGAACTGGAAGGTTGAATTCAGATAACGGATATACCCTATGAAGGCTTCTTCTCATAAGCGGAATAGTGCATGTTGTTCCAGGGCCTGTGCGCTGGCTGCACTGACTAGCTGACAAGCGAATCAACGAAGCGCACGAAATAGGTCCAGGAAAGTTGTTAGAGATGGTGATAACTGTTTGTTCCCCATCAGTCGTTAGTCGTTGGGTCGCACCGCATAGATCTGGTTGCTAGAAGATTATAACCATCCAAATGCCCGTGAAACTCATTCGCCTAGATCTCAAGAAGGTTAATTCATTCAAATAGGAAGATTTTAGGCTCGGATGTGTGATCACTGCTCTTCCAAGACAACTCCAGATGAATGTTACATGTCTTTGTACAGTCACCGAAGGCTGGCGCCGAAATATGGCTATCAACGACTCGTTTCGATTGCTGCAATGTCCTTCTGTTCCGCCATTTCGGCTCTTATAAGATCCTCACCCATTCCTGGAAGAGGGCATCATGTGAAGTGACTGAATGTAAGTAGTGAAAGACCGGTTGGGGCTCAAGTAAAATGGTAGTTATATCAAAAAGGCATGTGGGTTCGTCCATTTTTCCTCATACCTCCTAGCCTTTCGAGATGCAAAAGACTTGATTAATACTGTACAATATAGAGATGCCGCACTTTAGTACGTCAGAGTCAATTATAAGTTACATAGAGAAAGAGGTGATCGTGAAGAGAACAGTTCGATGAGTTCTCGAAATCTAAAGGTACCTCGGCGACTGCCAACTGGTTTGGACCCGAGGAACTCGAGGAGCCCGCCTCTGTGAACCGAGATATGAAATACGGATCGGTCTCTATACAACCCTCACCTAGCTTCCATGCCATTGAAATGAGGCAGCTAGGATCGTCAACTATCTGTCGCCATGCCGGGTATCAATACAAAACCGTCTGACGAAGAAGTGCCCTGTCAGCGGCTCGTCCGCCAATCAAAACGGCCTACAGTAGCGTTTAGAGGCGAGGCAGCCGACGCCCGAGCATTAACTGCTTAGAGTAGCTGTCAACTCGCTGCTTCCAGCACACGACGAAGCCACTTGCCTAGCAAAATAAAGCTCTGTATAGAATGCCTGCGGTCTCGCTCAGATAGCATATCGTCAATATGGTTGACACGAAGACCTGGGCTCCCCAGCCTAGACCTTATAAATCCGGCCCTTACACGGCTGAGGCGACCGGATACTCCAAGGTCGAGGGCGAAACCATCCCCCGGCGTAATGTCCGAACAAAAGACGGCCTGGTTCATACGCCAGAAGATGGTGTTGCGACCCTATACGACATCTTGAAGCGCAGCTCCCAAAAGTTCGGCAATGCAAAGGCTTTGGGCTCCAGGAAGGTCGTCCGCACTCACGATGAGGTCAAGAAGATTAAGAAGACCGTTGATGGAAAGGAAGAGACTGTCGATAAGAAATGGACCTATTTTGAGCTGAGCGGGTACCAATACATGAGCTTCATTGAGTACGAGCGCACAGCAATTCAGTGTGGAGCTGGAATGAGAAAGCTAGGGATGAATAGGGATGACCGGTTACACATCTTTGCCGCTACTACACCATCATGGCTCGCTATGGCTCATGGTATGCCGTTTTTGATACGATTGTATAGGGAGTATTAATGACTCTCCTAGCTTGCTCCACCCAGTCCATGCCCATCGTCACCGCGTATGATACCCTCGGGGAAGAAGGGTTGCAGCATTCCCTACGCCAGACGCACGCCAAAGCCATCTTCCTTGATCCACATCTACTTCCGAAGCTTCTCAAGCCGCTCAAAGAGGCCAAGGATGTCCAGCACGTCATCTACAACAGTGAAGGACAGGTCAAGCAACAGGACATTGATAAGCTCAAAGAAGAATTTCCGTATCTTACAATTCAGAGTTTCGACGAACTGAAACGTATGGGAGAGAGTAACCCGATCGATGCTGTTCCCCCTCACGCCGATGATCTTTGCTGTATCATGTACACTTCCGGATCGACGGGACCGCCGAAGGGTGTCCTTCTCAAGCACAAGAATGTAATAGCTGCAGGTAAGCTTCTGTGCCCTCAGCGTTCACGACACTGCTCATGCATATAGTGGCTGGTGTGGATGTTATCGTTGGACCATACCTTGGACCAGGCGACGGTCTTCTCACCTATTTACCGTTGGCTCACATCCTTGAGTTTGTTTTCGAAAATGCTATTCTCTACTGGGGCGGCACTATGGGCTATGGAAACCCTAAGACCCTCTCTGACCAATCGGTCCGAAATTGCAAGGGCGATATCCGCGAGTTCCGTCCGACGGTCATGGTTGGTGTGCCGCAGGTGTGGGAAAGCGTCAAAAAGGGTATTATTGGAAAGGTAAACTCTAGTAACGCCGTTGTCCGAAACATGTTCTGGGGCGCAATGTCTGCAAAGATTATGATGACGTCGACTGGCATGCCTGGCGTGGGTGTTTTGGATCAGATCGTTTTCAACAAGCTCAAAGAAGCTACAGGGGGGAAGTTGAGGATATGCATGAGCGGAGGAGGGCCGATTGCGAAAGATACTCTGCGATTTATATCCATGGCTATTACACCGATGATTGGCGGATACGGGCTGACGGAGACCTGTGGGTGAGTTGCAATGCATCCAATCTGCTTACTTCGCTCATCTTTACCTAGAATGGGTGCAATTGTGGACCCTGCCGCCTGGACGGACGATGCACTGGGCGAGATGCCGGGCTCAATCGAAGTGAAACTCGTTGACGTGCCTGATCTCAACTACTCAACCGACCACAAGCCACATCCACAGGGCGAGATCTGGATCCGTGGCGGTGCCGTCACCGAAGGCTATCTCGATCTAGAGAAAGAGAACAAAGAGTCTTTCCACGACGGCTGGTTCAAGACCGGGGACATTGGAGAATTCGATTCGAAAGGCCAATTGAAAATCATCGATCGTAAGAAGAATTTGGTCAAGACGCTAAGCGGGGAGTATGTTGCACTTGAAAAGGTATATCTTCCATTCCCCAATGCTTCTTAGCTATGCAATACCGTGTCCTGACAAGACCCTCGCAGCTCGAATCAATCTACCGCTCGTGCAACATCGTCGCCAACATCTGCGTCTACGCAACCGCCGAAAAAAGCAAGCCCATCGCCATCATTGTCCCCGCAGAACCGGCCCTCAAATCCTTGGCCTCCCAGCTCGGCATCAGTGGCCACTCCCTCGAAGAACTAGTGCATGACAAGAAGCTTAATGCGGCTGTGCTCAAGGAGATGCAGAACACGGGTCGTGGTGGTGGGCTGAACGGGATCGAGATAATTGATGGGTTGGTTATGGCAGATGAGGAGTGGACGCCGCAGAATGTAAGTTCAAAACTATTGTTGCTTCGTTAGTTTCTGTTCTCTTCGTAGCGCCGGAATGTCTCATGAAAGCTGACGGAATGCATCTACAGGGTATGACCACGAGCGCGCAGAAGATCAACAGGAAGGGAATATTGAAAAAGTATAAGAAAGGGGTCGATGAAGCGCTGGGCAAGTAGTCAGATCATTCTTTTGGTGAAATTGCATACCTTATGATATTATCACTACGATTATATATTTTTTCATTACATTCAGGCACTCTTATTAACAATAGACGGGTGGTTATTACAAGCCATAGAGACTGTGAGAGTATATGTATGTATGCGAGGTTTTGGAAAAAATTGATGGGGGATGTTTTGGGACAGTTCTTGCGATGAGGGGGTATCGGAATGCTTTTTTGCAAGGACAGAACAGAAAAATAAAAAAATGTCTTTCATTCCTCCCGCTCCGAAAAGCTCTTTAGGGATATACCCTATAATGAGAAGAGGAAAACAACTCTACCCCATTTGCTACCCCTCTCTTCAACGATCCTCTGCGCTTGGTTAGGTGGTTGGAAATGTTGGTGTGATGAATATGTACGAGGTTGGTTTGGTCTCGAAATTCGGGTTTTTTTTTTGAGGGGGTGTGAGCGTGAGAATGGGGTATTGTACAGAGTAGAGATTATCCCATGCTAAGATCCCGTGGTGCTATTCACAGTCTCTCAATCACCCTATTCTGTTGTTAACGCTGATGTGCTTTCCCCCAAATTCTTTGCCCCTTTTTTACCCAACGAGAAGCTGGTATGGTTAATTGCAGCCTCGTCGTGTTGGTATTTGTACAGTAAAACGCAGTGAGAAGAAGGAAGACTGACTCGGTTACAAGAAAACCGGAATTTTCCTAATGATGAAATGAGTGAAGTGGCGATATCGATGAATTAGGTGATGATCTTGCTATGTACTACTGAGCGAGAGTAAAATTTCCCCTGTTTAAGGAGAGAGATATGCTCGGTTTATATATAGAATCGGTATTTCTTTTCCCAGTTAGAACCTGCATTGGTGTGTGGATGAGTTTTGGTAAGTACACAGATGAACAAGAAGTAAAGAAATTCGAACATGACTAACCCAAGGTACAAAAGATTTGAGAAGAAAGTACTGTACACAGTTAAAAACTCACAAGTAATCCAAACCAGCAAATAACATATCCCAAAACCCACATACATCCAAGCCCCCCCCCCAAGAAAACATATCAAACACGACAAAACAAGCAGAAACGTTCCAACCAACCAACAACCCGCCCCCCCCAAGAAGAGCGCCAAACAGACCACCAACCCCCCCCCCCTCCCCCCCCAAAAAAGAGCAAAAGAGCTTTTATATATACAGGGGGGTGAAGCACCAAAAAAAAAACCGAAAAAAATCGCAAAAACCGCTTGTACCGGCTCGGCTGTCTAGGCGACCTGAGTGATTGAATAACAACAACAACAACAAAGAAGAAGAAGAATGTGAAAAAGGAAAAAGGAAAAAAGAAAAAAGAAAAAGGTGGTTGAGAGGTTGAGAGGTTAGATATCATCGAGAGTATCGCCCCTAGGTTGCAAGAAGAAGGAGAAGAAGGAGAAGGAAAAGGAGAAGAAAGGTAATTTTTTCGAGATCGGATGGGAGAAATGGAAAAGGGAGGGTTGATGAGACAGAGAGAGAAGGGGGACGGGTTAGCTGTGCCGAAATTCAGGACAATGTTGGCTACGAAATGCTCGTGGAAGATAAAGAAGGGGGGGGGGACGTGTCCGGGTTTTGGTAAAGTGGGAGGAAGGGAAAGGGGTATTGAATCGGCTTTAGGTATGGACTTGGGAATTGGGATACATGGAGGGGGTATCTTACAGCTCGCAAAATGACGCCTGGAATCCACCGAATAGAAGCAGAAACGCCACGCTCCCCCTGCCCCTCCCTTTCACCATGGCTCCCGCTTTCCCGCTTGCACATATCCTCCCTTTCAGAAAATTCCAAACCTCCCCCTGGGCTTTCTCCCCGCAGCCCCCACATCCGCGTACCCATTCCCGCCTCCTACGCCATTGTCAACATAGCCCGCATCCCCGCTGTTCTTGTAGCTCCTGCTTCTGCCACCGCCAACACCGCCGTTGCTGGCGTAGGAGTTCTTCTTGGCTTTGCGCGCTCTGAAGCAGGTGAAGAGGACGATGAACATGCCGAAGAAGAGGAGGAGCATGGCGGCGAGAATGGTCCACATTCCCACAGAATAGTAGGCGTGCGAGCCCGAGTGGTCGGCGTTGACGTGGTTTTTGATGACCTGTCAGGGGTGAGTTTTTAGATGTGGGTTGAAGGGTAGGATATGATGAGAGGATGGGTTGGAATGAGGAGAGAAGATTGCCGGGAAAAGGGAAAGAAGAGAACAAAACCTATGAAACAGAGGAAGGGAACGAAGGTAATAAAGCCAATGGTAGGAAGAACGACTTACCCCAAAGATTGAAAAATCAATCGCCATAACCACCAACGTCAACGCCCACGCCACCGCCGCAACGCTCGCGCCCAGGATGCTCCCCACAACTCCGGCGCCGCAGCTAAGGCCAAACGCAATGAACGCAAGTGCGCAGGCGATTGGGTGAAGGATCATGGCCCTGGTTAAGCCATTGACGCTGGCGGCGGAGGAGTTGCTGAAGTGAGTGCCTGGAGAGGGAATGTTAGTATTTTGTGGGGTTGTACAAAAGAGGAGGGGGAAGGGGAGGAGGACTTACCGTCGATGATAGACATGATGTTTGCGGGCTTGTAGCCGATGGTTTTCGGGTAGCAGAAGTCCTGGTCAGTTCTGTAGTTCGTGCATCATCATTAGTACTGTGACCCTGCCTTCTCAAGCTCTACTTCCCGCGAATAAGAGAGGTAGCTTTACTGCACAGGCGGAACATCAAGAATACAATGACCGAAAGTCCCAAAGATCACCGACGAGTTGCGAATTTCGGTCTTGTTGGTGAGCATGACCTTCAAGATGGCAATGTCTTTGAGGACAGGGGCTGAGATGGTGGTGATTAGGAGAAGAATTGAGGCCAGGAGTAAGAAAACCACGCCGACCCTGTTGCGCTGTTAGCTGGCCTGGAAGGGCGCAGACGTTGAGCGATGGCACACACCAATGGAGCGGAGAGGTGCGAGCCATTGTTGCGACTTGATTCTGTAAGTGAGGAAATCCGAGATTCGTAAGAGATCAATGATCGTCTACTTCAGCGTATCGTTTTGAGAAACAAGAGGTGAGTGAAATGGACCGAAGAGTAGGTAGTTCTACCTCAAGGTACTTTATGGTCAGATTAGGAAATGTCGTGTTTGTATTTCCTCGCAGACGGTTGGGCACAACAATGTTTACATATGATTGCCAGCACACCAGCACACCTGCCCATCTCGTATACTATGTACTAGAGTACTGTACTCTACTCTACCCGTAATCTTAACTTCCAAGGTCAGTCCCCTCGTCACACATCCCCAACTCCTGCTTTTCATTCATTCATTCATTTCCAGGATCTAGCCAGTCATGGACCCTTGTCAAACCCTAAAGATCAAGCTTTCTCCCGCCGACAATGCGCGATTAACGCCTCGGTACGTCACCGTTATGCACAAGATTGGATATCTTGGCATTGGGCGAGCAGCTAAAGGGTGCTAAGCCACAGCGGTGGCAGTGCACGCTAGCTAGCCTGGTGGGGCAAAGTACCTTACCGAAAGGGTGAAGGTATGTATGGGAGTAGGCTTCATTCACGGGGAATCAATGTCATTGTTGCGTACCCGAATCTTGCAGCGGCGAACGCCACCGTACAAGTCCGCTGCGCCGTTTCTGTGGACCAGTACCTTATTCAGTCCAAGCGAAAGCGCCAGTACACCTCCCGCCATGGAACTAGGCCGTCCACCACAAACCGCCTCCCGAACCATCTCCACCACCTCACCCATCATCTCGACCCACTCGACCCACCCCTCACCTCACCCCTCCTCACCCTCTCCCTCTCTAATTCCATCTTCAACTCTTCATTTTCCATCCTCCCCTCCTCCAACCTCTTCCTCGCCCCACTGCGATCCAACAGCCTCGCCTCCCTCTCGGCCTTCAGCCTACGTTCGAGCTCCCTCAAGCGATGAATCCACCTCTGCTGACTGGGTTCAATCGGCACGCCCAGCGGAATCATCGACGTTGTCGTAGATGCGTTCGTTTTCGAGGATGATGCGCGCTCGAGAGTTTCGACCGCGGAGCTAGAGTGGTGGCGCGCGAGCGTCGGGGGAGGGGCGGCGCGCTGGCTGGCGTAAATCTCAGCGGTGCTGCCGGCGACGCTGCCGGAAACGGAGCGCTTAGAAGAACGGGCGTGCATTTCTTGTTTTTGAAGGACGGCGAGTTCGGATTTCAAGAGACGGTTTTCGCCGCGGAGTTTGGCGATTTCGGGCGCTGCGGAGAAGGTGCCGGTGACGCGGTTGCTTTGAACAATGTTTTCGAGACGGTCGAGCTTTTTGAGGCGGGATTCAAGGTTTTGCTCCAACGCCTGGTATTCCTTGTGCAGGTCTCGCTCGATGTTTTGTACCCGTCCTTTAAGGCCCACCAGGAGTCCTTCGATGTTGCTAATTGCCTGCAGCAGGTTTTTGCTGAAGCCAGGAAGCATGTCCGAGACGATAGTCAGGGTTATTACATGACCATTGATCAGGTTATTGCTCTTCTGCCAATCTGGACCGCACATCGATGAAAGACGATTCCAAAGATTGAGGAGTAAGGAATTACGGTCGGCCAGCTGTTCTTTGAATTGCTGCTCTAGCGCTGCGAGCCTCTTACGATCTGACTGCGTCTTCGTCTCTAGCTCGCTGATGCGCTGGTCCTTTTGGGATACTGTACGCGAAATGTGTTGATTTGTTTTCTGCCATTGCTCGTGCTGTGCCTTGTCGGCTCTGCGTCCTTGACGCTCCCGTTCGAGCAGCTCGGCTAACTTCTTTGACTCAAGACCATGGCTTTCAAGTAAAGCATCTCGGTTACGGAGCAGGCGTTCCTTCTCATCAAGGCGAGTCCTTGTAATATCTAGATCCGACGATGTAATGTGAAGCTCCTTTTGTATCTTTGTGATGGACTAGAGTCATGTTAGTTCTGTAGATACCTTGGTGATTTAGTGGGAATTTACCGTGAGGAACGTGGACCTCGTGCCATTCGGGTCATCAAACGCTTCCCGAAGGTTGCTTTCAAGCTCCGTCAACCGCTCTTTGTAGGTATTGACTTCAATCTCACTAGACTGAAGGTTCTGCTTCAAATTCCTCGCCTCATCTTTGACACTTGATAATTCGCGATTCAGGTCGTTGATCATCACCTGAACTTCTTTCTTTTCCTTGCTGCCAATGACCTCTCGTTGATGCCTCTCATCCGTAAGTGTTGAATCCAGATCCTTGGCCCGCTCCTTCTCACTGTCAAGGCTAGCTTGAAGGTTGGCTATCTCACTTTCTAGATCTCCAATCCTAATCTTATCACCATCCTGCTCTTCTCGCAAAAAGGCAATTTCGTTCTGGCTGGACTCTTGCTGCACCATGAACCTGGCGTTTTTGCTCTTCTCTTCGTTGCGCTCCTTATCAATGGCATCGGTCTCCCGATTGATCGCTTCGATCTCAATCTCCTGATCCTCAATGACCTTCAATTTCGCTCCCATGTCGTCTCCTATCCGTAGTATCCTTTCACTCATGGATCGGACCTCAGTACGGAGCGCATCAGACTCTTCAGCTCGGTTAGAAATCTCATTCCGCAGGTCCTGCAGTTCCTGATCTTTTTGCTCAAGTTCATCCTCCAACGCATTAATACGATCTTGAGCTTCTGCCTTAAGGTCCTCCAACTCGGCGTCCGTGTCTTCTTGTAGTTTAAGTGCATCATCTCGTTCTCGTTGCAACGCCTGAAGATCCTGTGTTGCTACGCCCATATCATTATCATACTGTTGCTGTAGATTGTTGTGGTCGGCTTTGATGGCATCAACTTGCTCAAGCTCATCCAACAACTTATCAGTCAGTACTTTGATGTCATGTATCTCGATCTTCAGAGCAGCGTTTTCATCGCGTAGTCCCTCAATATTGTTCTCATATTCTTCACGCTCTTCATCGCTAAGCTGGGTAGCTCGAGTAACATCACTTCCGCGGGAAGTGGGAGGGCCATGAGCCCGAGACGCTGAACGCTCAAGAATGCTATCACCTGTGACCGAGCGGGATCCTAGCTTTAGTTCCTCGATCTCTGCGTATAGTCGGTCCTTCTCCCGATTTCTCGACGTCAACATTGAGGTCTGCGCTCCAAGCTGGCTACGCAGTTCTGCATTCTCATGCCTTAGTTGCCCGACAAGAGTACTGCTCGCAGCACTTGAAATACCATTTCGGTCAATTGCTTGATCAGAGATGCCGCTGTGAGAGCTAGTAGAAGATATTTGTTGCCGTCTTTGGACCTGGGAGACATTGGTAGCATGGTTATTGGTCGTTCTAGATGAGGAGTCACTCTTGAGGCGCCTGATCTCCTCCCGAAGCTTCCTATTGTCTTCGTCTGCCTGTTCTTTGCGAGCTGTCTCAGCTTCATGCAGGTCTCTCCACATATCCTATGATTGTACTTAGTAGGTTTCAGCAAATTCGAATAGGGTAGAGTAAACCATACAATCTCCTCACGAGCGCCAATGTCACTTCCGCCTCTTCCCCCTTTTCGATGGACCGTCTCTACCATCTCAGCAAGTCTTCGTTTCTCATCTTCCTGCTTGGAGCTTTCGTGCCGCAGTGTCTCTACCTCAATCTCATATGATGTCACGTGATCTCTAAGGTAGGTCAGTTCATCTTCCATGTCTTGGAGCTCCTCAGGTCCAGGAACGCCTTGGGGAGCTTCGGTCCTGGCACTCTTTAGGTTCTTAGCCAGTTCTTCTGATTTTTCTTTCAACTGGCGTCCTAGCTCCCTTTTGTCGCGCTTGAGCTCGCGGATCTCCTTCTGCAGGGTGAATTTCAATGTCCTCATTTCTACGTTCTCCGAGATGGCCTGTATCATACCCTCCTCCGACCTTCGATTCAAATTATCATCCAAGAATTTGATCTTTAACTTCAAGTCCCAGTTCTCCTTTACCAGTTTGTCGATAGTACTGCTCTGTTCCTTAAGAGTCAGATTCTTACCGCCACGGCTACCGGTACCGTTCCTCTTCTCTGGCGACATTGGTCGGTCACGGAATCCTCGAGCCACTGTTGCTGGTACCTTCAAATCCCTTACATGTCGAGAGATCACCGTTTCTGTAGGCGTATTCAACGCTCTGCTCGTTCCGACTGGTGTTTCTGGACCCGCCAGGTCTCCATCTCTGCTACTCGATCTGGTGCGCCTGGTAGCAGCATCATCCTCTTCATTCAAAGTGTCCAAGATGCCGTCCACTCCGCCGCTCACAGCTCTTATCCTATCTTCTCCATCACTAAGATTTGATACGCCAGATGCCATACTTCCGAGACTAATGGTCCTAGAAAGATTCTTGGTTGGTCTACTGCTGAGCGAGGCCCCGTAAGGTGTGGCACCACCTGACTGTAGAGCGAAGTCTGCCCCCAATGTGACATCACTTCCGCCTTCTGTGGACGTGGTTGTGTAAGAAGAGTAAGACGATCTTTGACTGTTTACTCGGCTGTTGAGATATTTAGGCCTCTTCCGCGATCGTGGCGAGTTAAACTGCGCATCATCAACATCTCCATTAGCTGCTTCCTCCGTGTCCTGTAACGCTGACGGCTTTGTCGGAGTAGGCGATGCAGCCGGAGAAGATGTAGATGATAGAAGCGTTTTGCGCGGTGTCGGCTCTTGATCTGCTGCTGAGGTTTGGACTTCGGTCTCAGGAGTTCTGGTACGTCTTTTGTCGTCAGCTGTCTCGTAGCCATCGATTGATGCATTGGATACAGCACGGGAGATCGTCCTTGCCGCAGCAGCAGCCGTTGGTGAAGAAGACATCGTCTCTAGCGATGAGGTATTAATATCTCCATCGTCAGGGTCCGCAGCATAGCCGAGTCCGGGAGCTGGGGTCTGATATGATTCAGGCGGTGTAGTTGGTGATTCTGGGTTCGTGTCATCTGGGACAAACTCCTCGTTGGCCTCATCATACTCTGATTGCTTGTGCCCGCGCTCTGTGTCTGGCAGCTTAGCTACAGTAGATGATTTTGGACGATGCTCGCCAAAGATAAAGGTGTCGTCCATGCCAGACTTATTGTTCTGCGCAGCAGGGGAGACTTCTGGCAGAAAACTCGAATCCATATCCATTAAACGTTTCCGCATGTCTTTTTCATCAAGGACGCTGGCCTCGCCAGCCAATTGACTTCTCCCATCTTCACTCAGGGCCTGAGGCATAATGTTGCCTTCTTCGACCTTATTCGTGGATCTTGTCTGAGGGCCTCGATGCGCATCTTCCGGGTACTTCTCATTGTCTTGTATATATTCGGTCTTGATAGGAGAGAGATCGTCATCCGTATCGAAGCCTCCAGGAACTCGGGACGGTTGTCGCACCATCAAAGGCCGTGGTGGCGTCGACATTATGACTTTTCTACCTGAAGATACCTCAATGGCAACGGTCTCTGGGCGGTGGGTCGATGCGTAATGCAATTGTACTGAAGGATGCGCTCAAGCAAGAATCCTGCCTCACAAGCGGCGTATGGTTTGTTGATCATGGGGGCTCAAGTCTATATCGAGATTTGGATAGCGTACAAGTACAAGAGAGTAATTCGAGCAATGCGAAGTCTAATAGAGATTGTGCTACAAGTCTAGCTTGATGTGGGGGAGAGAGTCCAGTCGCGCGACGCGAAAATTTGACGTATCGATAGCGGTCACATGGTCAGCCCTACATGACCACTCCTCTTGCTGTATTCCCTTGCCTCATCAACACTCGTATATTCATTAGTCCTGTAGACTTGAGCATGCTGTCCACGGGCTTCTAAGGGCCAGCTTGTTCTACGAGAGGAGAGTCTCGCCGAAGAAAGTGTAGAGAGTATAAGCATTGTTCAGCTAACAGCCAGATGTGTCAAGCTTTCTATACGGAATACCGTGCCATAAATCGCTGGGGATATATATACACACCAGGTAAACCGAGTCCATACAAAGCCTGGATATGCCGGTCGAACCCCACAACGCCCAAACATCCCATATGCTATTCGTAATCGTCTTTGTTAACCTGATACGCCATGACCATCATCCACAGCAAAAACACCGTCCCTATAATCTCAAATGCAAAGGCAGCCTTCCAATCCGTGCCTGTCAGGTCCCGTTAGCACCCATATCTTTTCGGCTTGGCAAATATAGGGATTGAATAAAACTCACAAATGCCATGGTTTGCCAACCATCCCATAGTCTCCTGCACCGTCCCTCCTACCGGCCTGTATATGCTGCAGTATGTGTTTACGCTTCCCGAAGGACCGTAAAGTTGTATTGAGGTCTCGATGAGGCCGGTAAGCCATAGGACGAAGAGTATGAATGAACCGAGCATCACTATCCCAGGAAGGAGCTGGCGCTGGCCGATAAGGGCGAGAATGGCGATGAGGAAGACGATTGCCATAGCCGACACGGAAACCATGTATGGGAACAGCCTTCTGGAGTGTTAGCGACAGACTCCCAGCATATACAAGAAGGGCAGGGGGAGGACGGACCATGGTACACCGATTTTCAATTGGTTTTGAACAGAAAGTAAATAGGAGAAGACACCGAGCAAAGTGGCAGATGAAGCGAGCATGATGATAAGCCAAAAGTTCAGTTGCGCTTCCGGCCAGTGATATTTCCGCCGGCGCTCGATGACGCGAATTGTGGTTGAGGCCATTTTGGTGTTGTAAGAGGAAGGAATGGAGGTCGAGGAGAGAGGCTACGAGTCGTAGATGTTGACTCTTATGCGTGGGTTGGATTCAACGGTGCTTTGAGGTGGGTAGTGGGCAGCGTCTAGGCTGTTGCGACTGGTCTTGACGCCCAAGAAGAACTGGCGAATGTTGTGTTGCAGCAATTGGTTGGAATGATGAAGGGTTCTACCTTGCTCGGCTTGATTCCATCTAGGTTGCACTTTATCTTCTTCTAAATAGCTGTTCCTGCATTGATGTCGTGGGCCTTTGCGATTCGTGGAATTGATTCGTTGTAGGGCGATGAGGTCATGCAATGTCGTTCAAAGGTTGCGCAATGACTGTGAAAATATCATTCGAGAATTATTCAGATTATTGAGAGAGCGACAGTGAGCTTGACCATGAGCCAGAACTTTGGTGGTAGGCTATTGGCGTAGTTTGCGACGAAGAGGTGCACGAGGTGGTTGGGTTGAAAGAGTGGCGGGAAGTTTCAATTTTGCAGGGATGGCGGGAGCGGCACCTGTCAGGAATAGGTGAGTCTCCGCAAATTTTTCAATTCATCCACCCCGAAACACTCCACAGACATCGTGAAGAGAAGGACCGAAGTAATTGATTTATCAATGCAAAACTTTCAGTCAATGGAACGGTTAGAAGCCTAGAATCGAAAGTTACCATTTGCTTGTCGGCCTCGCCGAGTCTTCAATTCATGGCATCGTCGATTCTTATCATCTAAACGTCGGTTTTTCATATCAATGCATGTTATATTTCTCTTCTACCTTGGAATACTTGAAAGCGACAGGTGTGGACTAACGTATTTTCATGAACGGAGGTGCTCCCATAATGCTTCGGATCAGGGCTGCAGCCTGGTGGTCTTAAAGGGAATTACAAGCAGAAACACAACGCCATTAAGGACTTCAACATCTGTCAGGTGTAAATCTTCGACAATGAGATGGATAGTATGATCGCCAGGCTTTGGAAGGAGTACATTGAGTATTCTGGGTGGAGAAACCAACATCGCGTTATGGGAATTGAAATGAAAAGCATAGTCTTTGCTGTATTGTCTCTATTCCGCTATTCTTGCAACAACACTATCCGAAGTGAACAACTATTGTCTCTCCTCCAGCCCATTACCATGGTACCACCCCAGCAGTGCCTTCCACCGTTGTCAATCTAGTTGGAGAATTTCTCAGGCGCTTTCTTTCCTATTCACCCACAGCACCGTCAGCCACTGATTTCTCATAAAAGTCTTTCTGTCAATTACTCAAAGAACTACCGTTCCGAAAATCCACCATCCTTCTTGTTCTGATCATCTGGCAAACAGGGATACCAAGGGAAAGTCACTTACCCGTCGCTTTCTCGAACATTCCCCTAGCACCGTCCGTGATCTTCTCGTTCATGCCACGCTGCTTCGCGGGGTCGATTTTGCCTTGGCCAAACTTCTTCTCGGCGGCGTCGAGGCCTGTAAGAGATTAGAGGGCGGAAATGGATTAGACTCTAGAGCTCAGAAGGGAGGTGGTGATTCTTGAATGTAAGGAGGGAGGAAGAGCTTGTGGGAACAATTTGCAGATTGTGGAGAGGAGGTTGGAAGGCCTAGGATGCACACGACACCTTCGAAATGCAAAGGAGTTCAACGGGAAGATGTGTCTTTTCGAAATGAAGCAGCAAACAAGAATAGCTGCGGGAGACCCGTGAAGCACAGAAAGCGTGTAGAGACGAACCCTTATCCATGTAGTCCTCCTGCCCGGCATTTGCCTGGCCTTGTGCTGGCTGTCCAGTGTTCATAGTTGCGTCCGGGTAATACTGACTGATGGAATTTAGAGTGAAATGATGTCTCAACGGTTGTTCAGCTTGAGTAGTAGTAGTTTAAGGTATGAGGATATCTGTTCGCGGAATGGGGCAAGATGAAGATGAAGATGAAGATGAGGGGCAGTGGCTTGATCTCAAATCTTGGACAAGGGTCCAAAACTAGATAAACCCCGCTTTTATATATGTGCGTCATCGATAGCCTAAAGCATGTGATTGTGCACGACTTCCAGCTTGTTTATTATACCTCACAATTGCCAAACTGCCACTGATGCTAATACTTCTTTAACCTATCAATTTGCTTGCCTTGTGGGATTCGTAGGCAGAGGCTGCCTATTTCCAGCTCTTCTAGTAGGCGGTTGGTCAATCTAGATCCCTTCCTACTTATCACGTATCGTTGCCACCCGGAGGTACCGCAACACGATAAGGGCGTTGAATAGGGTCGACGAGCATCCTTAAGTGCATGTAGAAGAGTTTCGTCAAGACCGTTGAGTGTACCGATCATCCTTAGGGCGTCCTCACCCGCCATTGACCCTTTGGTACAATCCATTGCTGATTCTGTCTTCAAGACCTAAATCTTTGTTCAGCGCTCTATGCTTGGGAAATAGGTCGCAGTATATCCTGACTTTTGCTGAGGCAGCACACGCGCTGCAGACTAGGAGCTAGTAATCAGCAAGAAGCTTGACAACGTTCCCCGGCAGCTATTCACACTGATTCAACCAAGACTATGTGTTTGGAGCTCGCAAAAAAGCCCTCTTGACCATTAAGAGTATGAAGAGTGCGAGATATGGTTGTCGGCAAATCAGACCCCTTTGTCTAGTATTCACCAAAGACGCCGTAAGCATGGGAAAAGGACCTGGCTTCGTGCTGTTTCTGTGCAGTCACGAAGCCGCTACAGCTGAAAACCTTGTATCATTGCGTATGTGGAATGTCTGACACGGCCTTGATGACTGGCCTACCCAATTATAGGGTGAAACAACTGAAGGGTATCTTAAGGTACACCAGTGAACCATCTTGAAACTCAGAACCTGGATATGTCTCGTCCGAATGCCCAATTCAAGAACCTATACGACTCACGAGATTAGTGACCGTATATCTTTTGGAGTGATATATGGGAAAGACAGTTCCTTCAGACTCACCAATAAGTCGGAATCAAAATCTTATTTCTCCAGCTCAGACTCATGGTCGAGTATGCTCCTCTCCAAATCAACCACGCCATCCTACCCGAAATCTCACCACCTCCACCTGTTTGAAACAGCCCTTTCCAGCCCCCCAGGTATGCCATAATACCCATGTTACGGAAGTTGAATGTCTGAGTTTGGAGATCGCCCTTGTTAAGGCGCTTACCTAGCCAAATGGCCTGCTGGTTGGCGGTCTGAGCGGTGACTGGTAGAGTCTGCCCGGCAATGGCGGCGTTATCGCCAAGGGCGAAGACGTCCCTCATGATAGCGCGGCAGGCAGACGGGGGCGACCCTTTGTTCTTCGATGTAGTGGGGATAAGAGTATGGAGCTTGACGCGGAGACGGTCGTCTACGACAATAGCACCTGTTTTGGCATTTTTCTGGATCATCCAGTCTTGGTGGCCCGTTTCTTCCGTTATTTCACCCTCAATAATCTCCGCCGAGTTTTGAGGAAGACCAAGGACTTTGCCAAGAGACTTTTGAACGAACGGGTTCATCATGTTTCCAGTACTCCAAACGCACATTCCCACTCCTATCTCTCCGTCTTCTTTCGTTCTCAGAGTATAACAGCCCTGGGTATCCAAGATTCCTTCAGTAGCGTTTTCTCCCTGCTGCCGCGGTACGCCTGGCCTCAACTCCTCTACGTGGTGTGACGTCTTGATCTTGATACCTTCGCGACGAAAGGTGTCCATCGCATACCTCGCGAGTTTCTCTTCAAACATGCTTAGAACCGTCGGTGCAACGTCATAGACGGTAATATCCACCTTTGGCGCCAATTTCGGATACAGTATGACCATGTCTTCCTTGATTAAATCGTGCAGCTCCGCCGCAAATTCCATTCCAGTTGGTCCGCCTCCAACGATAGCGAACCGCATCAGCTGTTCCCTTAGTCGTTCGCTCGTGGTAGGCAGCGATGCGATTTCGAAGCATTCAAGCACTCTCTTTCGTATTTTCCTCGCCCCTAAAATATCTTTCATAAAGAATGCATTCTCTTTGACTCCTTTGGTGCCAAACGTATTCGAGTAACATCCCACAGCGACGACCAGTTTATCGTATCCTACCTCAAATCTCCCTCCCTGCTTGCTCTGTTCCCTCTTATCCCTCTTTTTCGCCTTCGAGTATTCTGCACTGTAATCCTTAATATTGCTTTCGACCTCGGTCATAGTCTTGTGCATATCCGCTACATTCTCTTCGACTGTGACTCTTTTGCAGTTGAAATCCACGTCGTCGGCCCACCCTTGCATAAACTCAACATTGGGCTTACTCTTGGAACGGATAGGCTCCAGGGCGGTTCGAAACTCAAGAGTGCCAACAGAAGTGGAGTTTAGGAGAGGCGTGAAAACAAAATAGGACCGTGGAGAGACAACCACAGCTTGGTATTTCTTGGCTGACAACCGCCTGGAGAGAACATAGCCTGCACAGTATCAATTGATTATCGTTCTAACTGGGGAATATGCAGATTGACCTGCCCAACCTGAACCAAGGATAACCACGCGTTCACGGTCGCCTTTACTAGCATCGAGGTCAGAGAGGTCGGCGGTAGCTAGCCCACGTGTTTGCTGTAACGGCGGTGCTCGTAACGGCAGCCACGGATTTCGAGCAATTGCTTCGAGTAACGGCTTCGGGAGCCGACGGAATTGTAGGATTGATGCCATTGTCAGCAAAGCTTGAGTTACTATATAGTATATTTTACTGGAAAATAAACTAGAAGCTGGCCGTCCAGCGATAACATTGGAAACAAGGAACATAAAAGCATATCACAATTCACTTTAGATCGTTTTTTTGTTGACGGGGATTGTTATTATTACAGCAGTATGACGAAAAAACTCGGTGATATCCGTAAGGTATTGTTTATCAGCCGGGCGGAAACGGCTCCGCTTTGGGTAGCCGGTACGGGCCTTCGTTGTTGCAAACTTACTTCACGGTGATCGAACTTAACTTCCGCTAGACACGATTTCTTGAAGCTATACTTAACATTGTTAAAGCAGGGTATCTCCCAACGCGCAGCGTATCAAGGAGCAGCCAGCTCGGATGGTTTCGGCTGCGCCAACTGCTTCCAGTGACGGGTTTACTTCCACCTGTATACTCACGTCAGCAAATGCTGAACGAAAAGCGAACGGGCTTACCAAGTCCATTGCAACCAAGCTCCCAGTCTCGTGCACACATTCAGCAATGTAGTCGCCTTCTCGTAGAGTCAGGCCGCCGCGAACCGGCGTGCCAGTACTTGGCGCCCATTGCGGATCCAGCGCATCAACATCAAATGACAAATGAATGGGCGTATCGTTGCCAATATGTCCTAATGCCATCTCCATCACGCGACCGATGCCACATCTGCTCAGTATCAGCTCCGTAAGCCCCTTCGCTTCGATATGGAACCGTACTTATCGATATCATGCATGCTGAATGCCTTGATCCCATACTCCCTCAAAATATTCTTCTCCTCTTTATCCACATCCCTCAGCCCAATGTAGACCAGTTTCTTCAAGCTAATCTTTTGATCATCCTTCAGCCACCCGAAAACATCCTGCCTTTCTTCTGTAGCTAAGCCAGTCAAGAACGCAACCGGCATTCCATGGATGTTCCCACTGTCACTTGTCTCAGGCGTGTTGATATCCGTATGCGCATCTACCCATATCACAGCCATCTCTCTACCTAACCGTTCTCGAATAGCTTTAGCTGTCCCTGATATTGTGCCAATGGCGATCGAGTGATCCCCACCAAGTGTAAGAACGCAGCGACCCTCTCTGGCGTGCTCATATACTTGCTCGCTGAGTCGCTGTGTTACAGCACTAACGGCCAGGGGACGCTTCATGTTCCTATGGTTAGGGTCCGATGCTGGCATGAGAGATGAGTAGGAGTGAACGGTATTGTCGTGTAGGAGATCGTAGCCTAGGTCATCGCTCAGCTGGGTGAGAAGGCCGGCAGAGATTAGGGCAGATGGAGCAGCATCGACGCCCGCTTTGCACTAACAAGTTAATGTTAGAGAGTAGAATTGTAGCATTCGGGTTATGGTAGGATAACGACATACTTGGCCGCCAGAGAAGCCAACGGCTACAACACCGAGTTGGTTTCCGTTCGACAGGAATTTGTGTGGTATGGTTGACGGAGAAGTCATTTCAAGGACGGATCTTTCTGATTTCCGACCTTGAAGGTTGAAGGAGACAACAAGGGGAATGCGCCAGTATCGATTTATAGCCAGCTGGGATTTTCTTTCTACACACTGGACTTGCAGTGAATCCTCTACAGCCGGGACAGAAGGCGTGGAAAGACATTTTATATACTAATAGTTACTAAGTCGAGACGTCGAGGTTGGTAGCCTCGCCAAAACGTAAGATGTGTGGGATGATGCCCCGAGAGATCGGGAGAGACTGCGCTTTGGGGATGTCTCCATTTTCACAACTTCCCCTAAGTGCAGGTCATATCTACAAAACTTTGACACGGCAGTGCGTGGTTTAGGTACCCCACGCTTCACAGCACCGTCGTATATTTATGCGCACTGATTGGATTGATAGGATAATTGGGCAAATGTCACCGAGGTAATCCTCCGACATCGATCCAATCATTCCTCAAACTCTAATAGTTCTCTTAAGATGGCTTCAGCTCTGGCCCCTTCGACCTTTCCGTTCCCTTTTCGTACCATCTGCCCAACGAACCACTTGAGCTTGCCCACTTGACCCTTTTGCTTGATCTGCTGCACCATCTCACCATTCTCATCGATCAAGCGTTGTCCCAGTGCCAGGTATTCTTCACGTGGAAGCGGAACCAGCTCCAACTTCTCTGCCTTGATGATTGTATTGATATCACGAGGCTCGCCATCAAAAGCCATCGTTAGCAGCTGCTTAGCAGTCCTGCCAGTGATTCGAAGTGCTATCAAGTTATCTATGATGGAAGCCATCGCTGCTGGGGTAACTCTATTATCAGAGAAAGCAGTATTGGATGCACTAAGCCGACCACCTAGCTCATGTAGGATCCTATGCACAGGACCAGTCAATTTTGCATTTGAAAGCGAACGCCTTGGGGAAACGCACCAATTTGCCGCTGTCTTAGCAAACTTTCGTTGTTGAGCTGACTGTGACTCTATGGCTTTATCGCCTGTCGATGAGCCAGTCATAGCTAGAGGGGAGCAGCCCAAACGTTCAAGGACCTCGTCGTAATAGTCCAACCGCGCCCCATTGTCCAGTTCGACGAGCGTTTTCGCATCCTTCGTCGTCAAGTCACAACCTTCGACAAGCTCAGATATCGACTTATCCGGTAGCCTGGGAAGAGTCCTTGTGATGTGTTTTATGAGATCCTGGCATCTTCGATTAGCTCTGAAAGGCTACTCTTCTAATCCCAGTTGCACTTACATTACCAATGAAAACTGGGGATAAGTCAGGGTCAGGCATATAACGATAATCCACCTCACCTTCTTTCCCTCGCAGCTTTCTCGTTCCGGTACTCCCAAGATTCCAGCCCCTAGTTTCACCCTCGATGACTCCGCCTGACTCAAGTACGCTTATCTGGCGATCTCGTTCAGCGATAATAGCATCTTCGACCGCCTTGAAACTACTTAAATTCTTGATCTCGGTACGCTGGCCTAGGCCGGTAATTCCATAATAACCATGGCTCGGGCCTTTATCGCTTGTCGGTATCTTAGGCCGTACAGATACATTAACATCGGCTCGCAATCCACCAAACTCCATTCCTCTCGTCACAGCATTCACTGCCTGCAAGATGGCTTGTATCTTCTTCACGCAAGCGGCAGCGGTTTGCGGATGATGGATCTGGGGGAGTGTAATGATTTCAATTAACGGACGGCCCGCGCGATTGAAGTCTAGCAGTGCTTTCGATGGAGGTTGCTGAATTGTTTTAGCAGTATCTTGTTCCATTTGAATCTGCTTGATGTCGATCGTGATCGATTGCCCATCCTCGGTGGCGATACCGTCGTGGTCATACACCGTGATACTTCCATCTTTGGCGAATGGTTCTTGAGTTTTGGTTAATGTCTGCAGAGAAAGCACGGCTGGGGTTGAATGCTACCGTAGTATTGCGTGATCTGATAGCCTGCGGGCTGATCTGCGTAGAAGTAGTGTTTCCGGTCGAAGCCACTTCGTCGTTGGACATGGCATCCAAACGCTATGGCAGCCCGAAGAGCTGGTATGAGCGTTGCTCTCTGGAAGATCTCCGAAGGTCTCAGCTTTCGAAACTGTAAGATGGAAATAATAGTGCCCTACCGGCTGGCTGCCCGGCAACGCGAGATCGAAGTAATTAACATTGGTATTCGTATGCTCGGTGTCAGACGCTAAAGCTTCTTGATATCGGTCAGCTACCATCTAGGCATATTGAAGATGGTATGATCCTACTAGAGAACAACTTGCGCTCAGTGTTGAGTTGCGCATGGATTTCAATCCCCACGGTCAACTCCCATTTGTCTAGTCTGGAGTTACTGTGGGGGCCTTGGCTATCCCCATTGCCATAGTCACCAGTAGCACGGTTTCTTTTGGCCTCATCTTTCAATTGCTTGCGGAAGGGAACCTCCTCCGTTACTGAGGTCGGGGTCTGCAAAGCTCTTGTATAACTTGATGAAGGGCTCCATAGACGTGTCGATACTGCTCGTGGTTGGAGACTTTTGGAGGGCTTGAATTGGCAATTCACCAACGCTTTTCGAAGACCAAGGGAGGGTGAAGCTATGAACATGGAGATCACATGACGCTATTAGGGTTTGCAGAAAGCAATACGGCTGGCACTCAGGCATGTCAGGGTCCAGTGCGGCAGTCGGTTTAGATAATTTAGGGCTCGGCGAACAATGGATCCGATTGGCATTGTACAGTAAGCATGATTTTCATAAGTGGGGACTATTAAATCGAATCTACAAAAATTTCCGCCACTTTATTGTACATCTTCAGTGATTGAAGACCGTGGACGTCTTGTATTAGCACTCGTCTTTTCTCAATTATTCAGCTGAACATAAATACTCCCTACCTCCGATAGCTACAGCGCTTGACACAACGTTAACATGGCTACATACGCCCTCCCATCGTCGCACCGCGATGTGAGCTTCTCCTACTATATCAAGGACAGTGTCTGACACAGATTAGATTATGGAGAAGCCCTTGACTGAGACAGATCCTGACATCGCTGCCATCATGGTTTGGCCCATCTTTCTCTCTATATACTGGAGACCTTGTCTGATATTCCATGATAGAAAAATGAAATCCAGCGACAGCGCGAATCCATCGTTCTTATTGCCTCCGAAAACTTTACTTCCCGCGCAGTATTCGACGCTCTCGGATCGCCTATGTCAAATAAGTACTCCGAAGGTTATCCTGGAGCACGGTATTACGGTGGCAATGAGTTCATCGACCAGATCGAATTGACATGCCAGGCCCGCGCTCTAGAAGCATTTGGTTTGGATGCAAAGAAATGGGGCGTTAATGTTCAGACGTTGAGTGGAAGCCCTGCAAACCTGCAGGTATATCAAGCTATCATGAGGCCGCACGATAGGTTGATGGGGCTGGATCTACCACATGGAGGTATATAATGATGCACTGTCCTAGAAACCTGCAGTTCTAATACGGGTTCAAGGTCATTTAAGTCATGGCTACCAGACACCGCAAAAGAAGTAAGGTCTCCTATAGATCGTACAAACGGCTTTGGCTGACAACCCCAGAATCTCTGCCGTCTCCACGTATTTTGAAACCTTTCCTTACAGAGTAGATCTCGAAACCGGAATAATCGACTACGAGATGCTAGAAGAAAATGCTCTGATGTATCGCCCAAAAGTGCTCGTCGCTGGAACTTCTGCCTACTGCCGATTGATTGACTACAAACGGATGCGCGAAATCGCAGATTTGTGCGGCGCATATCTTGTCGTAGATATGGCGCATATCTCTGGACTGATCTCAGCAGGCGTCATTCCTTCCCCTTTCGAACATGCCGATATCGTAACCACTACAACGCACAAGTCGCTGCGCGGTCCTCGAGGTGCAATGATATTCTTCCGAAAGGGCGTAAGAAAGTCAGATCCGAAGACTGGCAAAGAAACACTGTACGATCTAGAGGGACCAATCAACTTCTCGGTATTTCCCGGCCACCAAGGTGGCCCTCACAATCATACCATTACCGCGCTTGCTGTAGCGCTGAAACAGGCGACAACACCAGAGTTCAAACAATATCAGCAACTGGTCATCAAAAATGCCAAAGCACTAGAAGTTGAATTCAAGCGCCTAGGATATAAACTCGTTGCAGATGGCACAGACAGCCACATGGTATTACTCGACCTCAGACCTAAGAGTCTGGATGGCGCCCGTGTGGAAGCTGTCTTAGAACAAGTGAACATCGCTTGCAATAAGAACGCCATTCCAGGGGATAAATCAGCCCTTACGCCCTACGGTATCCGTATTGGTGCACCAGCAATGTCCACCCGTGGTATGGGCGAGGAGGACTTCAAGAGGATCGCAAATTACATCGACAAATGCATTGGCATCTGCAAAGATGTTCAGGCGAAGCTCCCGAAAGATGCGAACAGATTGAAAGACTTCAAAGCGAAGGTCGCTGGTGGTGAAGTCACAGAGATCAACGAGATGAAGAAGGAGATCGCCGCTTGGGCAGGCAGCTTCCCCCTCCCAGTATAGACAAATATGGGGTTTCCGGTTTAGGTGGTATTTTGCATGCTATATGTTCCACACATATCGGCAATGGGTCATGGCTAGGCGTTATTAAGAGGAAAGGGCGGGGAAGAAAGGATTGGTTGAATCCTTCGGTCTGCTTCAACGCAATGCATAGCGCTCCTGTTTCACGGTTCTTGAGATTTTGTACAACGGATCATTCAACCATAGCGCATCGACATGTCGAGACCGCTTCCGCTTCAGCTTAACCGAGCGGAATACCCAACAGTCAATCAGGGTATCTACTTCGTAGTCCGCCTCTTCCAATTACGCAAGTGACTGTACTTTGTGGAGACGAATCCCAATTCTGCTACTTATCTCCTTCGACACTTGCCGCCCTCGCCGCCTCCGCTAAGCCTCTAATCACCCCTCTTAGCCTGTCAGCCTCTCTCTCCAATCCCTCAATCTCCACCTCCTGCTCGTTAACCGTCCTCTCCATGTCCGGCAGCCCCTGGACCGCCACTCGCGCCTTTTGGATTTTGGTTTTCACTTCTGAAGTAGCCGTTCCAAGGTGTTTGGGGGCTAGGTAGTCGGTGTTGGCTGTTGATGAATCTGCACCTGGCGATGTAGCCGGCACTACTCCGGCGGGAAACTGCGGAGAGGGTAAAAGGAGGCGTGAGAGGATACCATGAAGGGGTGGGAGGATGTCGAAAGTGGAAGGTGGTGGGAGAGTTGATGTAGCTGCCAGGGGCGGAACGGACGGCGTAGCCGATGGCATTGTATACAACTGCTATGGAGAGAAGGCGGTCATCGTTGTGTTTCTGAGCGGCCTTGAAATTCTACTGGCTCCGGTGTTGTTGGCGGTGTTAATGATTGCCGATGAGGTGACGCGCTTCAGGCACTCTCTGACATGCCCCGCCAACCCCCACCACAACCGTTCCCTTTCCACTTAATAAAGTCAATTGGCCGAGTATCGCGTCTAAATCAAAAGCAAAAAGAATTTTAGAAATAATTATCTATTCCCGGTCGATTTGTTCGAGCGATCTCTTCCCATAGATATACACGTTGAGGTAATATCTCGCTGAACGAATATAATCAACATGGTCAAAGTACAGCAGAAGGCGGTACTGAGTGAGTGACCACTATTGAAGCCCATGGAAAGCTGTCTGACCGTCTGTCCAGTCGTCATCGACGGATGGGGTATACCCACCGAAAAATCTCCTAAAGATGGCGACGCAATTGCTGCCGCCGAAACCCCCGTCATGGACGGATTCTCAGCTAAGCAATCGAAGACAGCACAAGGCTACACCGAGCTAGAAGCTTCCTCCCTAGCAGTCGGTCTACCAGAAGGTCTCATGGGTAATAGTGAAGTTGGTCATCTGAATATCGGCGCCGGAAGAGTTGTATGGCAGGACGTGGTCCGCATCGATCAAATAATCAAGAAAGGAGAACTTCATAAAGTCAAGACTCTTACGGATTCATTTCAGCGAGCTGTAGATGGAAATGGAAGATTACATTTACTAGGGCTGGTTTCGGACGGCGGAGTTCATTCGCATATCAAACACCTTTTCGCTCTTTTGCAGCTGGCAAAAGAAATAAAAGTCCCTAAAGTCTTCATCCACTTCTTCGGCGACGGCAGAGATACCGATCCTCAGTCCGGCGCCGGCTACATGAAAGAATTGCTTGCTAAACTTAAAGAGCTAGAAATTGGCCAAATCGCCACCGTGGTTGGTCGCTATTATATCATGGACCGCGATAAACGCTGGGACAGAGTCGAAATTGGAATGAAAGGCGTCGTCACTGGGGAAGGTGAGGAAAGTACGGACCCTGTAGCCACGATAGAAGAGAGGTATTCTAAGGGAGAAAATGACGAGTTTCTCAAGCCTATCATCGTAGGCGGGAAGGAGGCCCGAGTTCAAGGTAAGACTAGATCCATGAAGTTCATCCTGACCACAAGGTTACTGAAATTCTCCCCAGACAATGATACTCTTTTCTTCTTCAATTACCGTTCCGACCGCGTCCGCGAAGTCACCCAACTCCTTGGCGGCGTTGACCGCTCCCCGAAACCCTCCTTCCCTTACCCTAAAGACATCTCTATAACAACGATGACCCAATACAACGTGTCATACCCCTTCAGCATCGCCTTTAGACCACAACACATGGGTAATGTGCTGGCTGAATACTTGGGATCAAAAGACATCAAACAATGTCACGTTGCTGAGACCGAAAAGTACGCGCATGTAACGTTTTTCTTTAATGGCGGCGTGGAGAAACAGTTTCCAGGAGAAGAGAGGGAAATGATACCAAGTCCCAAAGTAGCAACATACGACCTGGACCCAAAAATGAGCGCCGCCGGCGTCGCCGACAGACTCTGCGAAAGAATCAAAGAAGGCAAGTACGAGTTCCTAATGAACAACTTCGCACCCCCGGACATGGTCGGCCACACCGGCGTCTACAAAGCCGCCATCGAAGGCGTAGCCGCCACCGACAAGGCCATCGGCCAAGTCTACGAGTGCTGCAAGCAGGAGGGGTATGTGTTGTTTGTGACGTCCGACCACGGCAATGCGGAGGAGATGTTGAATGAGCAGGGGAAACCCAAGACGAGCCATACGACGAATAAGGTACCGTTTGTTATGGCAAATGCGCCGCAGGGGTGGAGTTTGAGGGGGGAGGAGGGGGTGCTGGGGGATGTGGCGCCGACGGTTTTGGAGGTTATGGGGTTGGGGCAGCCGGGGGAGATGAGCGGGAGGAGTCTTTTGGTGAAGGGGTAGAGTTGAGGAATTGTGGGTTTAAAAAGAAGGACAACGTACCTTAGATAGAAGACAAGAAAGACGGGATAGAAATATCAATAGATAGATGTTTTTCGCTCATAAAAATATTTATCCGACTGCCTTGACAAGCCCTTGGGGACGTAAAGATGTCCATACAAAAGCCACCCTCAGCCTCTCCCCCCCTATTTACCTCTACCCCGAACAGCACCACCTCCCCCCAAAAATCCCCATACATTCCCCCAATCAAAGGATCATCCCCATTCCTACACGCCTCCATATCATCCTCAAGCGTACCCGCACACTGGTCCCACTGATCCCACTCAGTCTCGCGGCCCCGGCATACTCGTTCTCCGTTCCCCATCTTGCATCCAATAGCGCGTCTCGCTTCGCTTTCTTCGACTTTTTATGCTCCTTCTCAGGCAGTTTAGCAGGCTTCTTTTCCGCGTTGGAGGGGGCTGGGCGCTAACAGCTAGAAATTTCAGGGTGGTTTTCTTGGTCTTTGAGAGCGCTTTCTCGGGCTTCGTGGCGGCGCCGCTTGGCTTCTTTTCGTTGGCGCTTTTCTTCGTTGCTTCGTTGTGGTTTCAGTTGAGCTGGTGTGGAGGGGGTCTCTGAGTTGTGGGATTTAAGAGGGGCTTTGGCGCTTTCTTTTTCTCGTTGGTTTTGCCGGGGTTCATATACTTTGAGGTTGGCTTTTGGTTCTTCTGGTTCTTCAGGTTCTTCAGGTTCTGGTGGACGATTTCGTGTGGTGATAGGCGATGTGTCCGGATCGCTTTGCGGTTTCCGAGGCTTTTCGGGAGAGCTACGTACTGCCATGGTCGTTTTGGTTGGGCTGTGTCTGTTCGATTTTGTACGTCGAGAATCGATAGCTGCTTCGGGCTGCGGCTTGCCCTGCTTTGAGACTACAGGTGATTCTTGATGATTAGATTCCTCACTGTTAGCTTTGTGGGTTTTTCTCTTCTTCGATTTAGCAGCTGATTTATGATTATCATGTTTCTCGCCAATGGCTGCATCATGATACCTTTTCTTAGATTTCTTTGGCGTCTCAAGACGGTTTGGAATCGATTGTGAAGATGATTTCCAGTCATTACGGCCATCATCATTCGCAGTATTATGTTTGCTTGTCTCTGATTGGTGCGGTGCCTCGATGACAGCTGGAACGCGGAATTGGGGAGTTTCATCTGAACTCTCCGATAACGAACCCCCCGAATCACCAAATGGCCGATATCGCATTCTCAGTCCTTCTGGTTGTTGACGTACTACTTTCTTGTATGTATTTGGCGGTTTCGTAACACCATTCGGCAATCCAGATCTATGTGAAAAGCTCGGCAGCTGAACCATCTGCTGGAGATGCAAGGTCCTAACAATCTTTGTGTTCGCATCTCTATAATCTTGGCTCTTCGAGTTTGGTAGCAACAGTGTTTCCTTACCATTCTCACCCTCTACTTCTGGAACCAAACCGTAGTCCGAACCGTTGTGTGAAAGGACGGGTTTTCCATTTTGTACGCTCTCGGCTGCTACCTCTGTGATCGAATCGATAGGTACTGTGCTTGGAACAGTAATATGCCATAACTGCTTTCCTTGTAAATGTGAGTGCGCGAAAAGATCTGCCAGATCTGAGGACGTTGCGGCTACTATTGATGCTGTCTCAAAGCCCGGAGGTGGCTTATACACAATCGGTGCTGGTGTAGCTGGAGGTGGTTGTTGAAATCTGTCTTCTATCAGCCAGTAATCTTGAGAAGCAGCTGGAGTTCACACTTCGGCTTCTGTTGTTTCGGGGCTTGCGCTAGGCTCTCACTGCTGTTGTCTGTTTCGCCTTCGCTCTGACTGCTAGTGCCGCTCTCATCGTCCTCGTCGCTCTGAGTGGCACTAGAGTCTGTGCTGGGGGGACTTGGACTTTTCGGCTTCGGCTTTGACTTCGTCTTCGTCTTCTTAGAGTTCTTTTCTGTCGGCCCTGTAGATTTCGGCTTAGGTGTAGCAATCAGGGCTTCATCCTGGACCTTCCGGACAGAGACTAGCCTTTTTGGGGCTGGGCTAGGACTTCGTTCGATGTTGGACACGTTCTTCTCTAGATCTTCGTCCGACGTATCCTGGACAAACTCGGCGCTCAGGAATGGTCTCGGGGGTGGTTGCGCTTTCAGAGGCTTTGAGGATATTTTACCATTTGGGACCTTTTTAAACTGTTTCACGCCTGACATGACCAGCCCTTCCAACCCAGGAGCTAGAAACGTTGGAAACTATGATTTGGAACAATCCTCGAAAAGCCCATGTTCGGGGAAGTTTTTCGCGATTAATCACGGAAGCTAGTTTTACAGTACCCTAAGACGGGAGTGCTAAAGTAGTTAAGGTATGGTATTTTAGGCGCGACACGCGACACATCGCTTTCGGTCCCATTACTAGACCTCGCAGGTCTGTAGAGATATGCATGAGTCCTCTCATCTCCCCATGTTGCCTCGAAATCAAACCTGCTGCTACGGCTTCGGCTTCGGCTTCGGCTTCGCTACTGCTTGCCCACATTAGTATCATTCGCCGCTCATCTGTGCTATACGTCTAACATGGCCTTTGTTATTACCCGGTGCTATGTTACAGTATTGCATGTCCTTAAACCGCGGCAAACGCACGCGTTGTTGAGATCTCACACTTTCCGAAAATGTCCCTTTTCCGCAAACGGCCAATGTTCACCTTCAATCAAAATGTTCTCAATATTTTCCTCTCACTTACTCTTTACTCAACATTTTCTTGTTTAGATCACGGTAACGATGAGCTCTCCACTCAACTCTCCGCTGGAGGCATTGAAGATTACGTCGGAACACGGGTTAGAATGCGATTCGGATGGCGAGTCAGTCTACTCAAGCGACTCAAGCCGAACAGGTGTCTCAGACAGTTCTACCCTTGTGTACTCACATGAGCCGTACGAGACGTTTCAATCACAAGTTCTCCAGCTATGCCATGATCTCTGGCCGACTCTCTACCAGAAATATACCATTGAACGGTTGAAAGGTGGTTCTTACAACCGAATCATCGGCATTAACGTTTTTGGGACTGATCCCATCAATCCGGCTCGTCTTATTCTTCGTGTTCCACGCTTCCCTGATGAACGTGTTGATCGCGAACTTACCACACTCCATTTTGTTCGCCAGAAAACCAAATTTCCAGTACCGGAAGTGATCGCCTTCGATCTAACGAGCAACAACGCGCTGGGTAAACACTATATGATTCAGAATCGACTTCCTGGAGCCAGTCTGCGTCTAGTCTATCCTGATCTAAATAATCGGCAGAAATGCAGTGTTGCTGCACAGTGGGGACGCCTACTGCTAGACTTGCACTCTCATAGCAGCCCGGTCGCTGGTCTAATCGAGAATAGTACCGAGTCGATCCAAGATCAGGATTTCAAGGTTGTTCAATTCGATGTTGGAGACGTATTCAATCCAGCCCCTAAGATCAACTGTCGATCTGCGGATGTACCTGGAAGTGAAACCACTCTCGGAATGCTGGAAATACAGTTCAATCGTTGGATAGCTGACGCACGAAGCTTGGACGCGAGCGACGATCTCACTGTCGATCTGATGATCAGCCTTCTAGCTGTGGCACGGGAAATGGACCAATTGGGTTATTTTGACGATGATAACAATGTTTTATGTCACCTGGATCTAGAGCCGCGAAACATTCTACTAAGCCTCGAACCGCAAGTTACCATTTCTGGGATCTTAGACTGGGATAGCGCTGTGTTCGCTCCAATTTTCATGTCTTGCGCTCCCCCCTTCTGGCTCTGGGGTTGGGACGACGAGATCGACGAAGACGAGAAGCATGCCAACGATATACCCCCTACTGCCAACCTCCAAGAAATCAAACGCACTTTTGAGGATGTTGTTGGCTCGAAAATACTAAGATACACATATATGGCACAATATCGATTAGCCAGGAGGCTCTTCCAGGCTGCTATTTCCGGGATAAACAGCAATGAGGCTTACAAAGAGATCCTTGACTTTCTCAAAGAATGGGACGAGCTGAAATTGCAGAATGGGCAATCAATAAATCTGGATAGAGGGAGACAAATGTGGCTTAGTAGTTGTTAAGTTCGAGAACAACCAATATACCTGCATCCGAAAATAAATAAGAATGGAAAACTCAAACATTAACCGCTTGCAGTGCTAATCTCAAGAACAGGGAATCCTCTACCCTTTGTGCAGCGGAGCTGAGAAAACCTCCCTCCTTTCCCTCACTTGTCCTAGGTAAAAAAATCCATCACTGCCTAACATCATCACCAAGAACTAGCCGTCTCAATCCAATTAATACTTATACCCACAATGCCAAGACTCGGCGCAACCAGTACTCACCACTGCCCCAAAAGATATAAGGGTAATTGTCGTCCTGGAGGTAGTGGCAGGACTCGGTACTGCTCGGCCCATCAGAAGGCTTGCTACACACATGGACATGTGTTCCTAAAGGATGAAAGTTGCCATAAATGCCAAACGGGGTAAGTGTAAAATAGATGGGATCTTGGGAGGACTTTGATCGACTGACACGATTCATAGGGCACAACCCAGAAGAGGATATTAGTAGATTAGTTTGCGGAACAATTGCGTTTACTCTTGCTTTCGTTTTAATCGTCCAAATACCATCATTGAGACTGATGTCCGGAGAGAGCGTCGCTAGTCGTTTGTTACTATTCGCGGTTCAGACGTTTTCCATTTATACTTTCTTCCCGAACGTTGTTTTGGTATTTATGTCGTACTCACAATTATCCAAAACTTCGAGTCTTCTCATCGAGGAAATTCGACCGGGCGTAGATGTGAAAGCAGTGGTCAAACCGCGCTCCTTTTGCTCGCTCTCTTCCGTTATATTCTTTGACTTTAGCCCCTCTACTTTCCTTGCTTTCCCTCTCTCCCGTATGAAGTTTTTTCATAGAAAGCCAACGTAATGATTCAGGATGTCAACCGTGGCTTTATGTTTGAATTGAAAACGCTCTAGCTTTCTCGATTGCCGTTATGCTATTCATATCTTATTTTTTTGTCCTACATGTCTCCGCCGCAACCAATCTTAGATGAGATCCGTCTGAAGTTTTCTGTTTGCAACACTCTGTGGCAACAGTAAAATGCTGAACCGAAAAGGTAGAAATGAACTTGAGATGGGGTTGACGGTGCTGAACATCCAAAAAGCCATAACATCACATGTTCCATCAAAGACGAAGCACTTTGAGTTCCAAATAGGCTATCAAAAGGCTTAGATTAGAGTTAAGAATCGTAGGAACAAATGCGTAAACTGAATGAGGTAAGAGAATGGGTCATAAGCCAAGCATAGAAGCGCAAAGTTTTATTTATTTTGGCCAGCTCCCACCCATCTCTTGGCTGCAATTTGCTACAGCGGCACATAGCCAATAGAAACAAAACTTTTCGCCTCTATGCATGACTTATGCTAGTAAGCGCGATGAGCTAAGATAACAGTAGGGCTTAGCTTTCCCCACGTTTTGAGATGAAGCTAAGAATTTAAGGTTTAGGTGCTCATCTTCAAGTCCCGACTGCCTGCCAAAAAGTAACGTTCGACAGACAGAATCCAGACAAATTCTTGCAAGCTTTTGTATACGTATGGAACAAAACTGGTAAGCCTGAATTGTTGTGTAATGGTTGAAAGGCAGGCTGATGTGCCAGCATCTGGTATATATCTTTGTCTTGAGTTTCCTCCATAATCGTTATTGTCTGACTGGAGCCAAGGACCTGTGAGCGCTATCGCGGCCTGGAAAGCAAAGCATAGTTCATTTAGTAAAGCCACAAATACAAAAGTTTCTCCGCATACTTTACCACCAGACCAGGACAAGGAGAATAATGGCGTGCCCCCACCAGTGAAAAAGCAGAAAGTTGAACCCCGAGTGCAACCCTCGGAACCAAATCCCTTGAAGAAGAGGCAAAAGTCGGGAGTTAGACTTCGACATCTGCCCGTGCCCCAGCGTTCCCAAAGTTCTTTTCAATCCACTGGCACCCAAGACTCTCCAATTAATGTTGACCTGGAGGAGGCACCAGACAAATACAAAGCTTCTACGAGTTACTATGATACCCAGATTCCACACGGAGAGAGAGAATTGGAAGACTGGCAAGGTAGTGGCTCCGAAGAGAGTAGGATTGGGGACAGCGAGTAAGTCAAGAATGTCCTTGTAGACCGAACATGCTAAAAAACCGTGTTTAGTTCTGGGTCCGAAATCATAATACGAAGCGAAGCACCGAAGAAGCAGCTCTCAGACTTTGTTCCTAATAAGAACAATGTTATAGGGGAAACGCATAATGAATGGACGGTATTGCTCTTTCCAAAAGATGTGGGTGTTCCATGATTTACCTATTGATCGAACCTAATGTGTCAGCAGAGTCTGACTTTGGTTGGTCAGTATGATGTTTGGGTAAGAAAAGGAGCTGTCAATATCGCAGGTGCTGTGCTACATGTAAGCTCGAGGCTGCATAGGGTATACGCACCATCAACACATTCCCTTCCATCAATTCGTCCTATCCCGAACCCTTATGGACCGCAGAACCTACCGGCAGAGATAACAGTAATCTCATGTACCAGTCGCATTCGATTACTAAAACAGCTTTCGCCCAAGTTTGGCCGAGTATGGAATCACAAGCATGCCTTTGGCGTTAGCGTCGACCATAGGACGGTCAACCGATTGCAGCGGTCATTTGTGTTTGTAGGTTTGGTACCTTTCAATTGAGGATTTTAATGTGCTTACCTTGAGTTTACAGCTCAAGTCTTCAGAAGACGATCCATACAAAAGGCCTTTGCACATTATCGAGCCATCTCTTGATTGGGGAGTGATGATGGCTAAGCTACTGTCAGTTGAAAGCCCTCGGCCAGTCGCCGTCATGATGTGTGGGCCTAAAAGCTCTGGAAAGTCCACGTTCTGCCGTATTCTAGCCAATTCTATGCTTACCAGGATCTCTGTCCGGTCCCAGTCCGATAGTGCTTTACGAGGATGTGACCGTGTAGTGTTTCTAGACCTCGACCCAGGTCAACCAGAATTTTCGCCTCCGGGCGAGATCTCTCTAATCCAACTACAATCCTGCAACTTTGGACCTCCTTTCACTCACCCTACACCAAGTTTTTGGAATGGAGATCAGTTGATCAGGGCTCATCACATAGGTGCTGTAACTCCAAAGGATGACCCTGATCATTATCTGCGATGTGCGTTGGATCTCTGGAATCATTATCGACGAATGTTGAGATTATACCCTTCCTGTCCACTAATCGTTAATTGCTCCGGTTGGATTCAGGGTAGTGGTCTTGAGGTTTTGCAAGCATTCATACACTGCATGGACTTTACAAATATTGTTTATACGAGTACCCTCGGGCCAGCTGAGGTGGTAGACTCACTCGTCGAGGCCGCCGACAGGGCCAAAACGCCATTTCACACGTTGTCGTCTCAGCCATCTGAGTTTACGACTCGCACTGCCGCAGATCTCCGAATAATGCAGGCTCTCTCGTACTTTCACCTCGATGAGCCTGAAGGTGGCAATCTTCGATGGAATGCTAGTCCTCTAAATGAGACCGCTCCTTTGTGTGTGCGTTATGCTGGTCCTTCACAGGCGATATTCGGCATCATGATCCTTGGTGAGGAGCAAGATCCGGAAAACATTATGGATATTCTAGCCGGCTGCGTGGTTGGGCTGATAGCTATTGAAGACGATTCGGCAATCTCGGTCAACAGAAGCGAGGACGGTGGTTTTGACATCCAAGGCTCGAATGGGGTTCGCAACGGAGATGAGCAAGCTGCGGAAGGCGTACAGGATCCGAGCGATGCCATGGACGTTCAAGATAACCCAGTGTTTCATCCTCGACTGGATTTGCCAAGCGACGACGACGACGACTCAGACGCCAGCAGCATCTCCAACTTCCAAGACAGCTTCCGTCCTTCCTCGCGAAAATCCAGAAATCACTTTTCTAATCACCCAAAACCGACCAGAAAGCCCAAACCCTCCAGCACCCACCTTCAGCATCCCTCCGTCTCTCGCACTCCCGACGGTCTCCCCTACCTGGCCCCCAACACCGGCTTCTCTATCCCCCTAGATCCATCAAAATCCCAGTCTCTAGGTCAAGCTCTAATCCGCGGCATTGACACTAAGACCAAAACCCTCCACCTCATTACCCCCATCCCCCAATCCACTCTCCAATCCCTCCACGAAAAGAACACGAAGATCGTCCTCGTAAGAGGGAAGTTGGATACTCCCATCTGGGCGTACCGAGAGGAACTCGTGGCCGCGGCAGCGAGGAGGCGGAGGAGGAAGGATGAGAAGGGGGAGCCAGAACGGTTGACGCCTTATGAGGTAAAAGAATGGGCGAAAGGGGTTCCGTGGGCGAAGGTGGTAGATGGAAGAGAGGTGAAGAGTCAGGGGGCGAAAGTGTGGAAGGTGAGAAGACATCTTAGGACGAGGGTAAGTGGCGGGGAGATGAGTGACTGAGGCTGTAGCGGCAGGCGGAGTGTATGTACATGGGGACTGAGGGGGTATGGGAAGGGGTGTATGCGACACCTTGGGCTATGAGCAGCGTATTGTAGATGGCATTTGGATTACGCGAATTTTATGTGTGCAATAAGATACCCATCCAAAGCCAACAAGGAGTTTATCGTCGGTTAAAGTAGCTTTCAGATCGATAGTCGCATCCTTTCTCTTTTCCTGGTTGGGAGGATGTATGGTAGCTCTTCTGTTGCTCATGCCTGGAAGCGGTAGCGCAACGTTGGAACAACGTAGATGTTTGTTGCGGCACGCGCATCTTGGAGAAGCTCATCCGGGGGTCAGATGCTCTTAGCTATTGGCCAAAGCCACATCGACGGAGAACGTTCATCCGAGCGATAAGATGAAGTGGTATATATACATGTATCGTTTCCCACACACTGCTCCTATATCTCTCGGCTAAAACGATCAATAATGCACAGCAGAACCCATCTCTTCCCTCATCTCTTCCCTTCGTCTCTTCCCTTCATCTCTTCCCTTGCCTTAAAAACCCAATCAAACCACGATGCCTCCCCAACCCCCTACGCCTCGTTTATTCAAAAGCAAGCGATGATGAAGTGTGTGAAATGAGGCGATGGATGGGTGGGGTGAGGTATTGTCTACTAACTAACCCGTCATCACGACTTTAATCTCTTTATTCATAGATGGAAAGTCTAGAGATCTGTCTCTCTTTGTAACACGCTTTCCTTCATCAGTTCAATTGGTGCAAATCATCCATCTCAAATTAATATCAACGCTGCTGGAACGCTCGGACGTTTGATCTAACGGCAGCGTTTATGGTCGCTTTTTTTGTTGGGATGGAAAAGGGCGATAAGGGCGGGGGGGTATGTATTGGATAATGTGCTTTTGGGGTGTTGGGGGCGGTTGTGGTTTGAGGATTTTGATCGCGTTGTTCTTCTCAACCTCCCTGCACTTTATCGTTGTGTGCCAAAATGGTTGGGCAGATGCTAGAAATTTGCTACGAGAGCCTCTTGAAAACTTGAGTGAAATCTTTCCGAGGTCGAAAAGCTCACAGAAGTCTGTGAGTAACACAATACAACTAATTCTACTGCGGCTTGTGACTGGTTTCTTATGTCATGAAAGCTTTAACATGCTTTATATAGCATCTTACATCTGATTTTTATGACTTTACATGTGTGTTTTGCTCAGCGCTGTAAATGTGATTTAGCAATTGTGCAAAATGGTTGAGTTACATGCAAAAATCGTTAAACTCAATTTAAAATTTCGAAGTTTGATGCTTGACGTTACAAAAACACAGTTTAATGCATACATATCGTCTTACATAGAAGACAATTTACAAAGATCAATTAAGCTGATTCTACTAGTTCCTGCGAGTTTTTGAACTCGAAAGAAGGATCTGCAACCAACCATTCCGCACACGAACAATGCATCCGTATCCCGGAATCCACTCTCTCTCTCTCCCCCCTCCTCTGCCCCTTTCCTTCTCCACGCCTTCGAATTCTTCCTGATCTCTAATATCCACATCTAAACTCCTCATCCCCTCCAATCCTCAAAATCCCAAGAAGCCCCAAACTCACATTCAAGTGCCAAAGAAAAACACTTTTCAAGGGTCGGGCAATTAATTTTGTTAAGTAGGTGTGCTCTTATAGGGGTTGAAAGGGGATAGGTAGGGTGTTGTTTGAATCGGGGACATAAAGTGCAGGTGGTACTCCAGAAAATCCACTTCGGACGAGGAGTGATGTCGTGCATCAGGGGTTCTAGAAGCCAGTAAACAGTAATCGATTTCTGTAAAGGTGTCTGGATGAACAGCTGAATTCATCATTTGCTTGAAATAATACAAGCACTGAATTGAGATCGGTTGCAAAGCTTGTGCGACGAGAAGAGTTGGACAGAGGGAAACTTGACATTGGTCAGTGTTGAACTTTCATATTTCAATCGTCGCTCTGTGACCTGGCATACTTGGCTGTTGGTAGTTGAATAATAACTTTCTGCACCCTCTGATGGTCTAGTAGATGCGGTTATATAATGATATCATGGTGCTGAAAAACATACATAAGTCTTTAAAGGAATGATGATCCGTATAAATCGCGAAAGCAGCGGCGCTAGAATATCATACTCAAAACATTGAAAATCGAGGATGGTCCGTACGGGCCGAAAGCTGAACAAAAAGAAAAACAAATATAACAACGCCGGAATCCCCTATCCAAAACCCCAAAAATGCTACTCTGAAATCCCATCTTGCTAGGGTCTCCCTCAACTGGTTGGTAGATATTGCGGCTAGCCAGAGGAATTGAGGTTGATTGAAACAGTTAAGCTGTTAGCCTCATTTATCTCTTGCGACCCACCGACTTGGCCGTTCGAGTTACAAGAGCTTGCCATTCCTTGGAGGTAGTTTGCCAATTGCGCACACCCGATACACTCAAGTTCTGTGCCACCGCAGAGATCGACTGCGGCAAGGCCGCTTGTGCCTTGCTGCAAGCAACTGACGCTACCTCCGCCGCAGCAGTTGTCGAACATATAGCCATCGTCGCCTTGACCGTCCAGGGTGTCGATAACGGCTTGGAGGTCACTCAGAGGGACTCCGGCAGGGCTGCATTGAGGTGTGGACAGGTCTGCGTCGAGCGGAGGATCGAATCCGAGATCTCCGACTTCGATATCTTCGGCGCCGCTTATTTCGTAGCCCCAGGTGCAGCTGGGAGCTGCCGCGCCACCTTGACGAGCTGCTAATCGCGCCGGCGGAGTTATTAAGGCAGCTGCGGGGGGAAATTGACGAGCTACTAATCGCGCCGGCGGGGTGGTCAAGGATCTGGCCACGCGGTCTGACTGGATTCTGCCTTTATAGCGTTTTTGCAAAGCAATGGCGCGGAGTTGCATCTCATCGGCATATTCGTTCCCAGACACCACATATGTAGTATGTGAGTCAACCGCAGTGGTGGTGGCAGAGACGGCATCCCGTTTGGTCACTGTTTTCGTTGCTATACCGTTGGTGACAAGCCATGCTTTGGTGTTTAGATCGCTCTCCACAGCGGTTGAAAGGACGAAAGGATAGACTGTGTTCCAATTCTTTTTGGGGTTGCGACCTTTGCTTGGTCCTATGTCGAGTATCTCCTAAAATACTTGTTAGATGATCTGATTCAGTTAAATCCATGGAGTAGGGCTTGGTCTTACTCTAAGGAATGCATGGGCTTGAGCCTGCCAGTCTTGCTCATCTAGCGTCCAAAGGCCATTTACCCGCGCCCTTAACGGGATCAGCGGCTTGAAATACTCTCCAATTCGATAGCTGTAATAGTCGATCAGTAAAGGCTGCTTCACAGACTACCGGATATCACTGATATAACTGAGACAGCATAAATGGAAAGGGGACACTTACAGCACAGATAGTTTTGGCATTAGTGTCGCCTTGAATGAAGCTATGTCTGTTAGTGAAATGAACAAGCCTGTGACTTTGCTGAAGGTACGTACGGAGCGGCAGGGAATTCTGTTGACACAACAATTAGCCACCTGAATTAACAATCATTGGACTAGTAAACTCAGATTTCGCTGACGCCGGTGGACTTCTTACCATCGCAGCTGAATGCAGTACCCTGGCCGAAAAATCGCCCGGGGATGCCGTTTAACGGAACTCTGGGGGAGGTGCCTGGGTTAACGCCTGCTAGGATAATATTCGTTGCTCCCGGTGAGATTGAGGTAAAAGTATTCGTCCGTGGAGATGCAGTAGCAATGTCGGTCACTTTGGATCCGGAGCTTTTGCCATTAGCAGTTGCGGTATTGCAAGTGTCGTGCTCGAAACATCCACAGGCAACGCCGCGACGCTTGTCCTTGTTGGTGTTGTCTGGATCGTAGTAGAGTAGCACTTGTTGGTTTGGTAGGTCGCCATTTGTTCCCCCGTTATCGTTTGCATATGCGGCGACATTCTCGCATATTAGAGGCATCTGTAAGCAGTTGTAAACGAGAGTTGGGGTAGCTGCCGGCGCCGCGACGGCAGAAGTAGACCCAGCAGTAGGAACGTATATGCTATTTATTCCCTTGCCCATCGTCTGTGAGCGTCTGAGCGAGTTGGGCAAAGGTATAAAGCGGGAAGACGCAGATGATCGATAACACTGATAATTTCATGCTGATAGAGATAGAGATAGTGCGATGTTCTAGGCTTTGGTGTAGAAATTGAATCTCAAGAATAATGCCCTACGGAATAACAACCCAGGTAGGGTATATATATACTCGAGACAAACACGCTGCGCCATTAGGGAAGGGCATAGCGATGAAAGGATGAGTAGAGGACAGGGTCTGTAACAAGAAGATTACGAAGACTGCTGACACTTATGTGATACAGCTGGCTATGCAAAATTCAGACTGTTGTCATCCCCCTGAGTAGGAGCAAAGCTCATTGCGGCATATTTGGAACAAGTGTAGTAGGTTGAAACGACAGAGTCGAAGGCCAAAAGTGACCTCGAGGAAAGAACAGACTAGAGGACATATCACGGTGATAGTGACATGATTCCTTACCGAAGAATTGCTGGATGATTTGTAGGAATGGGATCGAAGTAGGATCTGTTGCTGTTTGACAGGAGCAGTGCCACCGAAATAGATAGAACAGTCAAGATGATGTGAGAAGAACGCTAGGATTGGCGGGAAACGCCATTAATGAAGATAGTGCTAAGCTTATTCCTTCAGAAGGTAAGTAGAGTGGGACCTGATCGTACGCAACCTGTGGTAAGAACAGGAGACTCGACGTCAAGCGTCAGTGGTACCTTATTTGAAGGATTGAGGATTTTGGGAAGCTGACATGATTGTAAATAGGAATCACCCGATACTGTCTGGCTTCGGCTCCTCAATGTTAGATTCGTTGTGGCTGTACATGTAGACAAGATTATACAATGACACTAAGAGTAAGGATGAATGCCGGTAGTTGATAATGGTATGACGATGATTGCAACAGCTGAGGCCAGCTCCATGAGGCGCAGAAGCTGCAAGCGAGTGCTTGCGAGATGTGAAGCGCTGGTGAAAGTGATCGGTACAAAGTTTGTTTGAAGCATGGGCGCCTAGTGGGTTACAGCGCCCGCAAGGGAATATGTGAGGGTGTATGACCATAAGGAACAATCAACACGTGAGCTCATGTTACAGCAAGAAGGAATGAGGCGTCGTTCCAACAGGTCAAACGGCGGAGTGGGCATGCGTAGAAATGCGAAACGTAGAAGCCACACAAGGTATCTCAGAATGGAGTGGGTACATTGATGTTTCGCTGATTTCTGGGTCCTCATGCAACGATCTATCCCTCAGAGCTACCACGGTAAAGTAGGTAGGTAGTTATAACATGGGACACTAGGCACGCTTTTTGAACGCTAGTATTCATTGGGCTGAACTTACTCTACCTTATACCTCATGGGGCTAGGGTGGTGAATCGCTAAGATTAGTGCGTGGCAAAATAAGAACAAGTGCAGATCTTCGCAAATGGAAATACATTACATACCACTAAAGTACTGAGTATTATGTTCCAAACCAACTTTCTTCAAACGATGTATACGAGTGTCGTGTAGGACAAAGTGGGTGGGGGATTTTCGCTTAAAATCTCACCCCACTTTATTTCTTTATTTTTGGCTGGTATGCTGGCGTCTTGAAGAGTCCGGAGAGTTACTCGCAAGGATGTCCACGTGTAATGGTATCGAGATAGAAATCAGGATTACCCCAAGAATTGGAGGTCACATGAGATGATGAGACATTGGATGTGGTGATTGACGCGTAGTAGACGCCATCCACAAACATCCACGGTGCCTAAATTGATGACTTGATAAGTCCATTACGGATAAGCTCCTGAGCACCTTCAGACTCAGCCCTCAGGGGGCTAGCCCAGCACCTCTTTGTTCGATGGTTCGAGATTCGTACCGCTTGATGCAACCAGGATTGGAATCCTCAGGCTTCAGCACAAATAGCAATCTTATTAATCCATCGACTGGTACTTGGACAAACCTTCGGAAGGAAGCAAGGCTTAGCTACTTAGGGCCCGTCCACGTCAGGCTTTTGCCACTCCTTCGCAGGAGCGCTGCGTTGCCTTGATGTGTCCCTTGCTGTCGAGTATCCGACTGTGCGAGACCCTTCCCCAAATCATTGTGACTCTTACTTGTACTCCCGTCGGATATTCATTTTATATCTGGGAAAAATTTCCCCACAAGCTCGACTGACGATAAGGCATCGAATTGGGCTCTGGGCTCTGCACAACACGGTATTAGCAAACCGGAAATGAGCTTCGCGGGCGATGTGTATTGCGCACTGTGCGGAGTAGTCTTCAGTGTGTACGCTGAACTCTATGGCGGTCGTTTGAGGTGGGAGGAGGTGGATTGGACTAGCTACTATCAATTATGTACGTACTTGGGAAAGCTCTACTCGGAAGAAATACTAAGATTTACCCTAGTGAGACACAAGGACCAAGGAACGCAAAATGCTGACAGCAATTCCAACCGCTCATGGTATCTCTCTGGTGTTGGTGAGATTGTTGGGGCAATGGGATGGGAATTTCGAACGCCGATTCCCTCCCTGGACGAAGACGTGAGACGTCAAGAGAGGACCGACATCAATCGGGCACATGATAATGTGGTTGCCTATAAAAGCAGGTATGTTTTTGATAAAAACACTTCCTTTCCTACCCATGGTGATTGATGGCTAAGCATAACCTTTTAACAGAGGCCCTCACACAGAGGTGGTTTACCCGTTTCATCCCGCTTGTTGGGATATCTTCCTTCAAAATCACGCCGTACTTGCGACGAAGAATCCACTTAATCCCGATTTAGATCTCTTGGGCGCAATCTTTGCAAACCAAGAGCTTGAAGAGGATGCAGGATTCAGACCAGATTGGAGCAAAGACTATGCTGGCGCAGAATTATTTCACAGCGATGGCTGGGCCTATCACGACGAGCTGGAGCGTTCTGAGGTTCGGCTAGAGTTAGAAGGATCCGACGAGTGGGACTTTATTGTATGTGACCCCGAGAAAGTCACCGGCCTTGACGAAATACTAAACGATCCCCCACTGCTCCCATCGGGGTTCCAAATACGGAAGACACCGCTCACATCTGAAGAAGATGATCTCTTCTCCCAGCTACCCTAGGAAATCCTCCAAGAAATTCTATGTCTCCTACCCACATCGTCGGTGCAGGCTGTGCGTCTTGCCTCACACGTTATGGCCGCCATACCCTTAACTTTTTCGTACTGGCGTTCGAGGTTCGAGTTTCCCAACGAGCTAAGTCATGTAAAATTGCCACAGGCTTTATTCCCAAGCCAAGCGAATGGTCAAGTCATTGACTGGAAGAGCTTGTGCCATCGGTTGCTACGGCCAGTTGGCGAACAGTTCAAGTGGTGGAAAAATCGGAAACGGATTTCCACCTTGACTAGAAAGCTAGCACAGAAGCTTTTATCTGAGAGCACACAACATGCCAGCAGAGGCCAAGAGCAAGAGCAAGGGGCGGAAAAGAAGATCTAGAATGTCGCAGTTTTCTATCTCCAACCATCTGTCAGCACTCTTTGGAGATTGATTTTCCCCAGAAGCCAGGGCCTTCATTGCGGCCAGCTTCAGTATTTGGCTAACAAGGAAAACCTTGGCTGGACGAGCTTTTAGTGGCTAAAATTGTTTCATTGTTGGGCTCGTGTAACGAACGAAGGGCGGGATGTTTTTTCTCTTAAGATACGCAGATCACCCACAAAGTATGATCTTTGGCGTCACCGCTGACGGCGTTGTTTGTCTCAAGGTGATTGTTAGCACATGCGATGCAAGAAGGACCACCAGGACTTTCACTTTGGGGACGTTTGAAAGAGGGCCGGCGCTGGAGAGGCTAAACCCTGCAGAAGGTTCCACAGTTTCTGGCATCATAAACTGGCCTTTCCAAGGTTTGCCATCCCACGCATCACCATCCGGTCAGATCGAATTGCGGATCCCGGCTCATTCATTACAGAGTGGTCACATTGTCTCGCTTGGATTACTTAAAAGCGAAGCCGCATCGGACTGAGCATGGCTACTACCTGGCTCAGGACTACTTGTGGTACCTATAAATCCCCCCCTGTAAACATGAGAGCCACCGCTGCAGATGGTCTCTTCAGACAGCACATTTCTCTTCATGCGCGCAAGCGGTTCTGCCCATGAACTTCGAAGCACTAAGTCACTTGGTGCATGTTGGAAATAAGGGAGTTGGTAACCTTCGCCTCATAGGGCTGGTAGGGCTGGGGCCCGCTACTAGAGTTTCCACCTTCCACCTCATAGATAGCCTCCTAACAGCAACAACCAATATATCAATATGCCCCATTATGACCTCGTATTCCAACAATGCAGGTGACTGGATTTTTGAGGTTTGAGCACAGAGCCTTGTATGGTTTCAGACTCGTTCACGACGACAGAGACCTGTTGCCCCCACAGCGTTCATTTGAGGGGCAGAGAAGTAGCATCTATTATAGACGATCTAGGAGAAGAGAGGATCTCTGGATTGAAGTGTCATGGTGCGACCAAGCACGTCGTGGGGGCATGATTGTATGGCTTTCTGCTCAGCTTGGGCAGAAATGCCGAGTCAAGTCTGACCTGCCAGTTAGGTAGCTTCTGACGAACCGTAACCAACCAGGTATTTTAGCCACCGCTCATGTATGTACTATCTTAGATACCTAAGCTTCCCGTTCATAGGCTTGAAGGCCAGCTTCAGTGATTTCCATCGCTGGGAGATGTTTGGAGAAGTCGTCGTACCTAACAGGTCTCTTTATGTCGAGAAGAGGCAGCCTTTTCTAACGATGTACCCCTTTGGCCTCGTGGGTCATACGGAGCATACCGGAAGTTGGGTCTTCTGTGTTCTCGCATTGCTAGCTGGACAAACACCGCGAACCTTGGGTCTGCAGTGGGAGATAGTCGGCAATACGATGACCATCCAATCGTCTGGGGTGAAGGAATAGCCCCCGCAGAATACATGTTTGGAGAAGCCACGGGCTGCCAACCCAGTCATGGCTGCTTCAGCTGGGTTGATTTTCAGCAGCCAATACAGCGAATAACTGCTTGCTCGGGGTTCCACAAACGTGGGAATACGAGAAACATGGACCTGGTGGGGGACTACTGATAGAAAGCCCTAACTACCCACCTGTTCTTCTCGGTAAATGCAGGGTCGCAGGGCTCTACATTGAGCTTGAAGATAATGATAAAATTATATATTCTGAAGTTCATTACTTTACATTAAACTCGTTGAAGTCGTACACTTCATTTCCGTCACGTTTAAAAGCTGAAACATAGCGTAATCGAATCATCTTACGATTTATACACGAAAAACATTTGCCTAATCATTCATTGTACTCTATTATGCTGTTGATATGATGCATACGTAGATCTGAAAGATTAAGCGAACAATTAAACGAACATTAAAAAATATTCTCTTACTCGTAGCTACAGATTTTAAGATTTCCAACATCCAGTACAATGATTTTGAATTCAACATGACTTTCTGTACAAAAGCTGATACAAGCTCGGTAATTTTCTTCTTAACGCACAATTGGCAGCGTACGTGAAAAATTCATTGTAACATGCTCATACAACCCTTAGATTTAACCTTATACCCCGCTAAGGTTAATCTGATTGGCTCTCCCGATCGGGATCTCTCAGGTCATCTGCAAAGCCGACGGCACTAGAGCCGAGACGGACAAGCGACGGGGAAAGAGGCAGGTTGTGTGCCGGCAGTAGAATAGGTGCAGATTCGACCCTGTCACCCTGTCTCACATGCATATTCGGCAGAGCGAGGAAAGATCGTGCATGCCAAATCTCTGTCAGGACGTTGGCACATGAAACAGAATCCTGGAAAATACTATGACGACACAATATGGCCAGACTACCTCATGCTCGCTTGGAGCTTGACAGCGTGTGCGTGTGCGTGTCACTTTTTGCTTCCCTCCATCTTCACAGCTTGGTGCAATCATTAATCACTCAATGTTATTGATATCCTCGATCGACGTCACAAGTCAACTGGAATTCGATTTACGCGGCTAAGCGGACTCACCTCCGTGGGTAAAGAATACCTTAGAACTAAGAATCAAATAAAAAGAAACAACCGAAGCTATTGGAGCGCGTCCGCATCCCGGCCCTACTACATCTGTAAAATGGCCACGAGGGATTAACGTAGCACACGAGCACATGTTTTAACTTTCCGGGGCTGTTTGTATAAAGTACCGTAGAGCAGTGAAAGCAAATACAAGGACTGACAACAACACGCTCAAGATCCGCGAGGATCCGCTCATCACACCGTAAGGTGCAGTACTTATAATACAAGGGAGAAGCTTGCCCAGCCATCATCCTCAACCCTCCTCGTCTATCAATCAATCAAACATTGTGCGCGCGTGTTGCCCTTTGTTCGTCACATGCTCCCTCCAACCTTGAAAAGCACAAACACCTCACATCTCCACCCCCACCGCCGTCTGATGAACACGACATGTGGCGTTTGTGCCAGGACGTGTGAGTGGCATAGCTGAGGGTGTCGTCGTTGGGATAGAGTATGGACTTTACTGTAAGTCGCGTCATCTGTGTGTGCGTGTGTGGACGGCGACTTGCTGTGCGTGGGGTGTGCGTTGCCTGGCGTTGATGTGCCCAAACCTGGGTTGTGATGCCTTAGCGAAATCGCAAGGGGCTGCACTGCGCCGGCGATGCGCCTAAGATCTCGATAGTGGCACTGCATGCGCAACGCTTCGCTGACCAGATGCGCACGCTCACAGCTCTCTCTTGCGCACTTTTGCGAAAACGATGGACCGACGTCGATACTGTGCACGCAGGTGCTACCGGTCTCGTGCTTGAATTGCTACCCGCTGCCTTCGGTGTCATCGAGTATTGGGGATCTGGCCGCAGATGCGCCGAACCGTGAGCAGGACGACGAATCCGCTCAAACCTCGCATGGCCGTTCCCTGGAGGTTGCGGAGACGTTCAACCGCGACGCTTTCAACACCATCAAAGACAACGACATCTCCCGGCTGCACCTAGATGGTGCTACCCGCCTGCAATCGCCGACGAGCCCTACGAGCAGCAGTAACAGCTTCGAAAAACTGCGACACAAACCCTATGACGTTCCCAGCGATGGAGGTGGATGCGTTAGCTGCACCATTAGCATACCGTCAACCATAAGCTCAAAGCTCCCGTCTGGCGCTCCAGGAAGCCCCAGGATCGGCGGCGGCGGCAGGAATGGAAGTCCGATTCTGCGCTCGAAATGGGCCGTTCCTGCCTCGCCAAGTCAGCAATGGAGCTTCGACGGAGATGACGATATAAGCTTCCCACAATCCTCTCCCGAATCATTCGCTTCGGGTTCATCCCGATCGTCAGACCATACCCACACACTGACTTACCTGACCACATCCAGCCCGGTAGAGTCCAACACATACTCCCTGCTTCGAAGAGCTTGCATTCGAACACTATCGTGTGAGCAGCTGCCGCGTGGTCTGACGTGCGGTCCTCTCTCTTTTGGAGACCCCATAGCTGGCTACACCATCGCCTACAAGTTCCGACTGCCTGATCCACACGCTCGAGGTCGTCAACGGTACTATGCCCTTCTCGCACTCGCTGGGCAAGACCCGGGACGCTCATTTAAAGCGATGCCGGTCATATGGCGAGCATTTGAACGCATTGCTGCCGGTATAATGGCCAACACAGAAAGTGCCATCCTAAAAGACAAGACGAACGAGGTCGATACAATAGAGAGCACAAATGCCACTCCCGTGTCTTCTTTCTTGACCGGACGCACTATGGATCCGGACGGCTACCCGCGACGCAACGGTGCCGCCAACATGAGAGCAAGAGGCTTAGCGGAAATGGTTGGAGACGAGCTTTTCTTTGCACGACTTCACAAGGATTTCGTGCATCTGCTCCAGATCTTAGGGCGGCAGTTTGGCGGGATGAGAGTTGAAGCCCCTATTCTTGACGGTGGTGTCAGAGGCCTGTACGATGAATCTCACGACGACGTTGCGTGTCACCACAACGATGAAGCGGCGACACAGGATGATGCCTGAGCAACGGAAGCTGCTAGAGTACGGCATGGAGGTTGAAGAGGGGCAGGTGACGGTTACTGTATGCAATTTGGGGTTATTCCAGCGTTTCAGCGTTCGCTTTACTTCTTTGCGTAATGATACCCCGGTTTGAGTTGCATCAAGGATAGGGATTACTAGCACGTAATTGTTCAAGCAAACGTACGGTACAATAGAAAGATCAATTCTAATAGATGAATACGTCCTGCATGCCGAGCTACCCTACGTGAAGAATACGTGATGCCATATTGGCTGTTTCTCCCCGTCTATAATATCCATCTCGGCTGCAACCTCTAAGCGCGGAACTTTACCGCACTTGAAGCATTTCGCATCTCCACATGAAATCCCACCAACCCAATCAAGAAACCAAAACCCACCTCCAGTCCATCCCCCCCCCAACTCTCCCTTCCCGCACAGCCATGGGCATCGCGTTCGACTACGCTCCCGACCGCCCCGAACGCATCGACCGCATCCTCAACGGGCTGGACCGATACAACCCGGAAAAAACAACTGTATTCCAAGACTACGTGACGCAGCAATGCGAGGATAGGACGTATGACTGCTATGCCAATCTGGCATTACTAAAATTGTGGGTTTGGTCTTTCAAAAGTTTTTGGCAGGTGCAAGAACGAGTATGATGATCGATCAAACGTTTCCTATTACCTGAGTGCGCGGCCACAAAGGGCCTTGAATCAGCCCGGTCTGCGCCTGAAGTTATTTTTTATTAGCTCTATCTGACTCTCTCCCCCCTCTTCAAACCCCCCTACTTGACAACCACTTCCCCAAAATTCTGCAGCTGGCTAATAACTCGCCCTCCTTTCCGGCAACTCTCAGATACCAATTCAACCCCCCCCTCACCCGCGACGAACCGGTCACAAACATCCTCACCAAATCCCTTACCGTCTTCCCCTCCCCCGACTTCTCCCTCTGCCTCCACCTTCTTCCCCCACACATCCTCCAGCCCCCGTCCTCCTCCGCCACCGGCCCCGTGGTCGGCGATGCCCCATTAAGCGAAGCAGTCCAGAAACTCAATGTGCTGAATATGCTGCTCAGCCAGGCGGACTACAAGGGCTTCTGGACGACGCTGGACAGCGACGACCTCTACGCCGACCTTATTGCTGATGTGTCGGGGTTTGAGGAATTAATGCGCGTGCGCATTGCTGTGGCTGTGGGGCAGTGTTGCAGGTCGGTGGAGAGGGATGTGCTAGAAGGGTGGCTGAATTTGAGCGGAGCGGAGTTTGATCGGTTTGTGGGCGAGGTGTGTGGGTGGGGGTTGAATACGGAGGGCATGGTGGTGGTGCCGGTGAATAAGGAGAACGAGGCCAAGGGGACGGTGGTTAGGGAGGAGGTTAGGTTCGATCGTGAGTTGACCTTTTTCGTTATACCGCTTTTATCCCGCATGAAGCGGTTGCCTACAGATGGTTTTGGAAGTCGAGTTTCTGGGAAACATGGACTAACTCTATTAACAGAATTCGCCAGAGTAGTCCGGCGGGCATACGAGCAACCTGCTTAATTCATATGATCCAACCTCTTCAGTGCATAAAAAATTCAAAACCACAATTCCATACCTCGGGCGTTATTGCACCGGAATAGCTGTACCCAAGAATTCCCCTTCCCAACCCAAAACATTTACAACTGTATTTTCACCCCTAGAAACATTACTCCGATGCCAGCAACAAGCTTAGAGATTCTGCTCTTGCACAAGGGGTCATCAAGAGCTACAGTATGATCACGGCCCCCGAGCCGAATAGACCAGACCGCTTCTCACCGTTAGCAGCGCGTCATCTTGTGAAATGCTGCTACTGCCCCGCGGGCGAGGCGGAGTTGTGAGTGCTGGGATGGTTGATGCGGAGGGTGGATGGCGGACGTAGAGGTTCGATGCTCCTATTCCCCCACCGTCCCTTCAACCTTTCAACCTTTCATTTTCCCCCACCCCTGTTTCCATCAACCCACAACACCCCCCTCCCGACTCCTTCTAACCCACCAGACACCCATCCCACACGCACTTTTACACATCCCACACCGCCCACCCAACCCCTTTCCCCTCCCAATTCCAATTCCGCCTCAGTAACGAAACCCATCTTATACATACACTACAAGCCAAACCACCGCATCAACAAAACGCGCCTCCCCCCCCCAAAAAAACGAGCGCGCAGAAAGAAAATCCATGATGATTTTCAACCCCCTTCCCCCCCCCGACGGCGTTCTTCCCCCAGCTTTTTTGGTATTTCTCTTTCTCTTTTTTTTGCGAAAAAAACGGGCTCTCGAGAGACTTTCGATATTATTGTGGAATATTGGAGGTAAGGAATTGGAGAATTGGAGAATTGGGAGAATTGGGAGGATTGGAGAATTGGAGAATTGGAAAATGTTGGCGAGGAGAGAGGGGGGCGGGGTTGAGATATAGATATAGAGAGAGAGAAGAGAGAGAGAGAGAGAGAGAGAGAGAGAGAGAGAGGGGTAGAGAGGTGGGAGGTGTGTGGGATGAGGGACGGGGTTTGGGAATGAGGGACGCGGGAATAGGTCAAAAAGAGAGGGTGCTGATTAGGCGCCAGGGGATTTTTGTAGGGTTTCTTGTAAGGTTTTTCGTGGGCAGTTTTGTGTGGGGGGGATTTTCGACGGATTAATTCCATAGATCCAAGCATGTGATTTATTTATTTTTTGGGATATGAACGGAACGAACGAATGACAGAAAGTGAGGGATGGGAATTGTGAGGGTGGTGGTGGGTGTGACGGGGAATCTTTCTTTTTTTCTGTTTTTTGGGGGGGGGGAGTGATGAGCCGAATAACTGTGATTTTTTGTGCTCGTTTCGGTTCTTTGGTTTGCATGTTTCTTGGGCTGAGGATCTACAGTACGACTCCAGTGTCAGACTGCAGTATTTCCTCGTCTACTTCTGTTGTCTGTCATGTTGCTTCGCTTTTCGGTATCATCTGTTTAGAAGAGCAGCTTTTCGACCTCTATGAATCCTTTGAGCAGCAATGCAAATCTCCTCAAACGCGTGGGTGCCTTATCCCTTAAGCCTTCTTAAGCCTTTTCCCCACCTTCCCCTCATCTACTGCCTTCCTCCCACTGCACCCCCACCCACTCCTCCCCATACCCCACCTCCCCCACCCCGCCCAAAGCACAATCCCTTGCGCAAACCCCCACAATCACAGCTCCCCACTCCATCCCATCCACCCCCGTCTCCTCGGCTTCGAGTTCGAGGATCGCGCCGGGGGTTAGTTGGAGTTCGAAGGTGCGGGAGGAGAGGCAGTGGGGGCAGGGTGGGATGTTGGATTGGCGGTGCGTTGTGGTGATTTTGGACTTTGAGGTTTGGTGGGGAGATGGGGAGAATAGGAGACCAACGGCGTCGGTATTAGAGTACAGCAGGGGAGAACCGCCGAACTCGTAGCGCAGGACTTGTTCTGGGTTCTGCGCCAGGCGGTCTGCGAAACGCTGGAATGTCTTGTCGAGATCGGATTCATAAGTGTCGGCGCCACTGGCGGTGGCTGGTTCCTCCGGGTCTGGAGCGGCAATTTGCGGAGTGGAGGAGGTGGTGGGGGTGGGGGTGGAGAGGGTTTCGTAGTCGGCGTCGAGGTGGGAGGGGGGGTAGTGGGGTGGGAGGTCTTGGGGGAGGGGCCAGGGTTCGTGGGTTGGGGTTGGAGTTGGATGTCCGGGTTTGGGGTGATGCGAGGAGAGGGAGAGGGCGCGGGTGAAGGTGGTGGGGAGATCGGGGCCCTTGGAGGTGGATGAGGAGATGGAAGGTGGGTCAGGAGGTGTGGAGATTTCTGTTAGCGGTGTTTGAGGTGATTTTGAGGCGAGATTCGCTGTTTGGAACTGGTTTGAGCTCGTGGATGAGGAAAATGGGTTTTGACTTTGCGCGGCGGAAGTCGAGAATGGATTCGAGGATCCTGATGCGGAGAAGGGGTTCGAGTTGAAAAGCGCGTTACCCAGGTTTTCGGGTTTTCGATCAGGTTTCGTCTTTTCTTTCTTCGGGTCTAAAACGGGTTTCTCCTTTGCAGCTTTGGACAGTCGAACCCCACGAATAGCGCTAATACTCCCGTCTTTCTTTTGGCACGTCTTCCCCCTGCAGCCAAAAACATAAAGTCGCCTTTCATGGCCCGGGAAACGGTCGGGTAAGTCTCCGTTTAGCTGTAATAACAAACTCATTAGACTTTTGCAATATTTGCATTTAGCGAGAGATGCTGAGGGGGGACGATTTGGGTCCAGCCATGTCTGGAATTTTTTGTTAGATGATTATTAGAAAAAGTTTGCGGAAATAGAGGGATTTAGGAGGCCTACTGGATGTCCTCCTAGTTGGCTGAAGGAGTCGTCGGTAGGCTCATTGGAGGCATAGCCGAGGAGGACGTTGGTGGTTGTGTAATCTCCGATGTCTGAATCTGAGGAATCGTCGTCACTGCGAGGCATTGTTTCTAAGGATCGTGCCTATCCTTTGATGTTCTCTATAGTCCAACCTTGTAGTACCAAGTGATCCATGCACCTGAGCCTAATGTCTCTAGTCTTATGCCTTCCCTTCTATCACAAACTCTGACAAATATAAAACTCCTTCTTGTAGTTCCCATCATTGGATGTATAGACGCCTGCGACAGCCGCGCGCCTATGGTGATCGACAGCTAATCCCAATCCCGTATAGCTGTATCGTGACAACCCCTTCAATCTTCATCAACCGTAGCTCACTGTCTTCACGTCGCATGCACGTTGCCATCATCGTGACGCACCATTCATGTCTACTAGCGACAGGAGGGGGTGAGCAAATACTATATAAACCCCAATGATGCCCACCTTTTGAGCTTTCAAAACAACCCACTTCTGGGGTATGCCTTCAGTCCTTCTGAGGTATAGGGGGCTGAGGGTAAGTTGGCTTGGTGTTCCATTGTATTGATAGCCTTCTTGGTTATTGATCATACGCTCGGCTTCTTTTCAATCTGATCTTCTCCAACTGAGCATTATCTGGTTGGATCTGTTCTGGGGGTTCTTTCCTCTTGAGTCTGAATTCTTTCTCAGCATTTCCTCTTGGGCTTCTCGTCTTTCTGCCTACCTTCTCCGCTTCGCCCTCTTCCATCTGTATAGCATCTCCTTTTGGGCCTCTTCCTCTTGGATTATACTCTCCTGGGTCCCTCTTTCCGAACTCTCCGCTTCTGCATCTTTTCCGCCGAGAAACTTCTCTCGGAATTCTTCCATGTCGAAATCGGATCGATACCTCAATCTTTGAACGAGATGACGAACGAAATCGTCGATTACTTGGTGCATCTATGTCATTGGGGATTGCGCCATCTCTTACGATTGATCAAAGTATCCAGTTCGGCCTCTGTATACGCCTCTTCGTCAGCGGATCCTGACACTGCGAAGTCAAATGTTACTTACCTTAATTCAGCTTTGACCATGAAGGCATATATCAGACTTATCACTTCTTATATGAACAAAATAAATGCGATAAATGGCCCAAAATCCAGTTGGAATTGGCAGAAAACTTATTACAATAATTGCGAGTCTTTGGTTATGGTTGCGCAAGTTCAACTGAAATCTTTCAATTTCGGCTATGGAAATTCAATTTATCTAGCCTCCACACCGAAGCTCCTCTAATACCCTTGGACAACGTGTTCTATCACCACAACGTGCTACATTCATACAGATAGTACCTTCTTCAGTCTGCGAGGGACTACCGATGAACTATATTGACTCTGTACGAGTATTCCATCCCCTTGAATTGTTTACGATGGTACTCTGTGCCAGCGGCTTAGCCACGGCGGAGTCAAGTCAGCGATCGTTGACACTTCGCCATCCAGGGCCGCATTTGCCAAGCTGAGCTATCATAGCTCAGACCACAGTACGTGTGAACATCCTGAACCTTGACATAGAAGATCAAGTGAAGGGAGATCGCGGTTTGTTCACATGGCAGTAAGTTCTCTGCATATGCCATCATCTTTAGACAGCCCTCCTGACCACTTATCCTAGTTACCTTGGCATCTTCTTCCTGGCAGCTACGTAGAGTCTTTTTAGTTTTTGGAATACTTGCCAAAGGATAGAATTGGCATGCAGACTTTGACGAGCCGAAGCCTTGAGCTGAAGAGCGACGGATGACAATCAGATCTTCAAATTGGCCTCTAACCCTTTTTCACGCCAGCTACGAAACCACGTTGTTCCAATGGGACTTCTACCACGGTGATACGCCTATGAAAAGAGATTTTTTATCCTCCGATCTTTAGGGATCACACTTGTTCGGATCACCTTCATCTAAGCTCTGTAGAGGCTACCTAAAGCTACCACGGCCACATGGACTGCGCATTGACGACACGGTCGATAATAAAATCAAATCTCGGCACCTCACTTTTCCTATTCGAGATAACATCAACCACCAAGGGAAGCGGATAAGGAACTTCTTAGATTCTTTCATTGAGGATCATCACTCAACTGAGAGCTAGACTCCAGAGCGGCAAACACGATCTAAAGCTGTCAAATGCTACGCCTGTTCGAGATGAAACGGTCTTCAGCAGGGACATCGAACATCCGAGAGTCACCGTCGCAAATCTATTTGCCATACCCCTGAGTACATGTTTCACTTGCGCAGTGAACAGAGCAAGGAAGCTTGCAGATCGAATTCTACAAGGACCCTGAACCAGGAAACAGAACACTTTTGATTTCTTCTTACGAACAGCAACAATACTACTCGCTTATTTCAACGTGATAGCTTGTTAATTCTTCGGCATTATTTATCCCCTCGATCTACGTCGAGAGTCAGCCGGATGAACTTGCCGCCAAGTGGACAAAGCTTAGCACCAAGATTCAAGGTTCAAGATAACTCTAGTCACCGAGCCGCCTAAACAGGGTGGTACGCTCACCATTCCTCGTGCGAAGAGGTCAACTATGGTGGCGAAAGAGTCTCAAAGGATATACTCGTGGGAGAAATTAGGCACAATACCATGACCTCCAGAAGCTTACAGGGGTCGTGATAATTCGTTATGATCTCAATGCAACGGCGACCACCTTTCACGAAATCGTCTACTACAGTGCGGTTTTTGTGATATGAGTAGTACCTCATCGATTATTTCCTCACCTCACCTTACACCACAAGCCAAAGTCTTTAGACTTACAGCCGAGCGGACAGAGATCCGTAGAGAGGATCAACGTGACTCTTCTTACTCGGCCGTTTCGATGATGTTTTTCCTCGATCGGCTTCACAAGTCACGAGATGAGACTTGCGACCGAATGAAGTCTTGCGATGTTCTTTCAGCTTCTCATCAAGCTCAATTAATCGACTTTAGGAAAATCGCCTCATTCTCTGCGTTCTTTACGCATTTTCTGGCTGCAATCACCACATTCCTATGAATACTTGACGTTCAAGCGTACCAGCAGTTTGTTGTTAACTGATATCGACATCATCGTTAAGATCGACAATATTGATTATGCTTAAAGCCACCGACGTCGAACAGCCTTGTCCTTGTCTTCTCATCGCAGGAAAGAGAAGGAAATAGGTGTCTAAGCCTACCTCTTCAATTGTCACCCAATCGTATTATGTCCGTATGGGAAATACATCATTCGAGACGAATCGTCATCAAACAAGAGGGCGAATTCTGTTAAGATGTCGCTCGCGAGCTTCTGCTAGACCATATCATATGTCAATTGGCTACTGTACCATATAAAGCGTTGTGGATGGTGAATGACGGGATTGATCGGTCTGTTTTGTCAAGAGTAAAGCTCGCCTCCTAATGACTGGTCTGGCTCCAGCAGTGACAAGGGCAGCGACCAACGGGTACGATACCATCAGGAGTTGACGCGCTGCTCTTTCTTGACATGCAAGATGGCAAATATTGACCAAGACTTGAAGACATCTACGCCGTCTAAGAATGACAATAGAACAGGCCACTTTTAGGCGGGATAACACCACTTGCGAGGAAGCGGTTCCTTCTATCTACAAAAGACGGAAACCGAGCTATGGGAGAAGCGAGTGAATTCTGTCGACACCATTTAGCTTTTTTGGGTGAATGTAAGGATGAAGGTACATTCTTCATTATCGGCTGGGCTGCAGGACTCTGTGACGCCCTAGCTAATCTTTCCGGGCCTCCCTTGCCCAGAACACGATCAGCTCATCCAACGCTTTTCAGACTCCTGGAGCCAACCACAGTTATGACACGGCACAAACAAATCGCCCTCTGCGTAACGCTCAGGGCAGCTCTAGGACATTCGGAAGCTTGTGTCTAGTAAAGCAACAGTGGTTGACCGGAAGATCGATACTGGACCTCAGAACCCGGACTTCTAACGTTACTTTAAGCAATTCTTCACCGGTATTCCATTTCATCACCCTTTGACGTCTTTGCTCTGCAACTTTTTTAACGCCTTACCTCAAGAGGAAAGGGGGCACCGTTTACGACTTGTACATCATCAAGGATTGTGGCTCGAACCTACATGTCTTTAATCCACCGAAAACGTTCACACTGGTTTCTTTCAGAAGGAGAAAGTTTATAATATGAAAGCACACGGAAGATAAATCCTTGAAACCATCTCTTCTTCGAAATCGAAGATTGAGGTGAACACCATCGAGCTTTAACGAGCCGCCATCTTTTGACGTGTCAGAATCCTACCTATGGTAGGGTCGTCATTATACCTTACGAGAAATTAACGCGCTGCTTAATACCTGTACGCCGCCTCAATGACTTGAGATGCGGGTTGATATTGATGAGACGATGCATGGAGTCTTTCTATTGTGGATCAGTCATCTTATGAACAAGCGCTAAGAATCATTGAACCTTGCTCTTTTTCGAACTTGAAGATTGATGTCAAAATGATTGAGCTTTTACTCACGAAAACGGGACGAAGATTACTGTCATTGAGACAGGCCGTGTCGGCGAGTGCGCTACTCACTACCTGAACACCGCCCCAGTGCTTTTACCCTGAGAAGAAGCGGATTGGGCTGTATGAGAATATGTTTGGGAATCGAACCCCGTCTTCTTCTTTCTCTTCAAAGTCTAGGTTGACGTCAACACCATCAAGAGTTGGCGTGCTGCAATCCCTTTAACATGTCGGAAGAATAGTATCTTGGCCGTACCTCAAGAGAACGGAGTGCTCTACATGCTACGAATATATCACCTCATACTTCTATTCGAATAAGAAGCGGAAGAACACAGGCAAGATGTGAAGAATTTCAACTGCGGCTCACCCATGCTGCAGATCCTGCACCGAAAGGATCGAAAATCGGGGTAGATACTATGACGTGTCGCTGTTCTTTGACGTCTCAAGTATCATTACGCATGATAGTTCATTATCCTACCGGAAGAGTGCACTACTGACTTCTTGTGCGTCACCTCAGTTCTAATGGTCCGAGTCTAATAAGAAGCGGAATCATATCGAGGTGGCGCGTGAACATCTCAGTCGTTGGTTCGTTACGATAATGTTACAGATTACGACTCAGTTGATTTATGTGCTATAGCACGCCGTCGTTCTTTGGCATGTCAAGAGTCTTTGCTCTGGTAGTGCCGTCGTCATACCCCAACAGAAGAGCGTGTGCTGCTTACTACTTGTACACCACCTTACGACCTTGTTTCAACAAGAAGGCGGAACGACACAATGCGTAGGAATCTCACCTATGGATCATATTAAACATTGCGCAACCTGAAGAATGGACTGGATTTGACTATTTTGCCGCTGAATTTCTTCAGGGAGCTGAATACCTACCACTCGGGAAGACACTGAATTGTCCTCTGCCACAAGACTTTCAACCACACCTATCATTGTTCGCACTAAACGTAACTTTCTACCCTACCGCGAGAGAGACTTGGTAACGAAGTTTTCTTCAGGGATCAGAATACCTACCGCTCTGAAATAAACTTAATTGCACTCTGCCTCAGAACATTTAACCCCATCTACCATTATTCGCACCAAACATTTCTACCTTCCATATCTTGAGAGAAACTTGCAACCCAAGAAATTTCACAGACACAATCAGCGTTCAGGGATTCTGATAACATATAAATCGATTACTCGCATTAAACATTTCTACCTACCCTATCGTGATCGAAAGTTGCTACCTAAGAAATTCACAGAGACAATCAGCGTTCAAGGGTTCGGTAGCATACAGATCGGTTATTCTCACTGGATATTTCTATCTACTCTATCGTGAGAGAGACTTGCTATCCAGAGAATTATCCAAAGACGATCAGCGTTCAAGGATTCTGATAACATGCAAATCGACTACTCACATTAAACATTCCTACCTACCTTATCGTGAGAGAGACTTGCTATCTAAGGAATTTCACAGAGACAATCAGCGTTCAAGGGTTCCGATAGCATAGAAATCGAACTTTTATCAAAGGAGAACTATCGAATAAAGCAATAGACCCCCTCAAAATCACGCCCGCTAAGAAGCCCACCGTTACGCTTTCTTTCTCGGTATGCAATTGGGTCTCCGAGCGACTAAATGGAATCCACAACCCATTTCGTCGGGAAAGACGCTCTCAAAGCGGAGAGGGTGACGCTTGTTCTGCTAGAACATCTGATGCTCGTGCGTTCGAGGGATGACAGATTGCGAAGAGAAGGAGAAAAAGAAGGGGGAAGGGGAAGAAGAGGACGAATATGAGGACGAAGTGGTAGATGAGATGGACAAGAAAATTCACCAACGAAGGTCTTAGGAAATCGTACCCAAAGCTCAAAACCCCGCAAACCCCCTCCGCATCCTAAACCATCCGCAAAAACCATCAACCCTCATGCTGTTCCTGTGATACCCCAAATTTCAGGGCGAACAATGAAGGGAATGGTACGGGTGAGATATAACAACGGTCGAAACCACACTCATTCTCCCAGACTTTTTTAAGTTGAAGCAAGATTCCAAGACGCGGATTGTCAACAGGGGCTTCTGCTGCAATGGGTGATTGGTGCTATGTGCTGGTTTCGCTTATGATGATGACAGATGCAGATCTGTGCTAGCGGAAGTGAGAAGGGGGGGTATGTTATGTTGGTGGGAGGTTGGTTTTTGGCCTGTTGTTGTGCGGGGACAAACATCAAAAGTTCTTACCATTAATGAATGAAGGTTTGGGAGGATCCGTCTAGTTTACGACCTGTGCTTCACCTCATTCATTGCTTTTGGTCTGGGTCTGATCAGAAGCGGAATGAGATGGATGAGGTGATGCGGATGTGGGTCATGCTGCAGATTCTCATCAGAAGATGTGCGCACCTTCAACTTGTTGCACCGCTAACATCTTCTTTCTCCAACAATCTCGCCACAGAGAAAAATCTCTAAAATAAACACCCCATGCCTATCTATCTACTCAAGAACACTGCAACCCTTTCCCTAATCTTACCAGCTTCTTCCAAGAAAGTTCGATACTTCACATCCCCGCCCTCAATCCTTATACCAGCGCCTGCCGTACCCACATCATTACCGCCATCCCAACTTTGATTTCAAGGTATAGCAACCCCCTTCCTTTCCCTCCTTTCTTGCTTTAGATCATCGCCGCCATCGCCACCAAACCCAATACACAAACTACCACCTCCTAACAAACCCCCATCCCCTCCTAACAACCCCCCCCTGTTCTCTTCCCTCCCAGTCCCTTCCCCCTAGAACTTTGTCCCCTTCCCCCCCAGAACTCACAACCACTCCTCCTCCTCCTCCATGCCAAAGACCCTTACGACACACACACCAACCATCGCAGATCCTAGATGAGCTCGAAACTTCGCTTTCCAAACCCCATCTCTAGCACCTTGGACAAAAACAACCATCAAAGAATAACAAATGATAAAAGAAGAAAAACTCTCTTCTACATGCGCCTAGGTAGATGAATGAATGAACGAGTAAATGAGCAATCACCCATCTACCATCTACAAAAGTAGAAGAAGAGAAAAAATGAGCCAATGAAGTAGACAGAAGTCTGGAAACGCACGTTGAATTAAGAAAATGAAGAAAATGAAGATCATATCTAGGAAGGAGTAAAAAAAAAAGGGTGGTTGGGTGGGTGGCTGGGTGGCTGGGTTGGTTGGGGTGAACTGGAATGAGGTGCAAAAGCTTTTTGTTCCGTTCCTCCTTCACCTCCCTCCATCCCAAACCCTCAGCCCAACCCAAATTTTTTTTCTATAAAAAAAATTCTCGAAACGATGGAACTCCAGACCTTTTTTTCATTCATTTTTTCAAAGGGAGTTGGAATGATACATACTGTAGCTCGCTTTTTACCCTAGAGTTCAACTCCGTTTCGGCCCCCAACCAAGCGTCGAGACGTTCCAGACCCAGACACTGGGTATAAGGAAAATTGTAGATCCAAGGCTGGGTCGCTTGAGGCAAGGGTGTACAGTAGGCTGCTGTGTTATGCACGATTTTTGGAGGGGCAGAGTTGGTTGGTGTGGGGTGGGGGTGGGGTTCTTGGGTGGAAAGGGGGGGGAAAGGGAAAGAGGGAGGAGCGAAAGTGAGGGGGATGTCCCTTTTGAGAGGAAGTTATGATATGGATGTTCGAAGTTGGGGGTAAGGGGTGGTGGTAAGAGATTAGATGTTCAGGAGGAGGGAAGTTAGCTTTGTGAAGTGCAGGATTTATACTGCAGGTATGCAGGCCAACATATTTTCCTTTGGGGTCTGAGAGCTTCTAGAGATGGAGTAGTATGTACAGGGTTAGGCTCTATGCTTAATCACTCGTATCTACCTAAAGCTACAGCGGTTATTGGAAGCCAGTCCGATGGCTTTGGGATTGACCGAAATAGTGTTGTAAGGGTTGAAACCGGCCGGGCTTTGTGTCGCAACGGAGCGTGCTCGGGTACAGCTTGGTGCAGGTACCATTGTGTAAGATGCTAGCCGTATATTTTTGATCCAATGAGCGTTATCCTGAGCAACCATCTCATCTGTCATAGTAACACCGTTGGAACCGATGGCTCACTGATTCCCTGAAGCGAGTCCAAGGTGGGTTCCTTTGTGTACAATAGATTTCTGTGATAAGTGGTGGTAATAAGATGGTGGGATACTTTAAGCCGGGGCTGAAGCTGGAAATTGTTTATTACTTTGCGGATGGCATGAGGTTTAGAAAAGCGACAGGTCCTCAGTAGGTAGAGATATGAGGCTATGTCTGTAGGGTCACCGTCGGCATTGTGATTCATGGACCTGGCGATGAGTCGTTCAATTTTTGCAGGCCAATTTCCGGATTCAGCTGCATTCGTAGAAATAATCTCATGCACTGGAGTGTCGTTACCGAATCCTTCGAGTGTCGATATGAGCCCGTGGTACTGAAGATGCCCACAAGCAGAGGTTGTCGGAATCATTTAGTAAGGCCAAGTTTGTATACCAGGAACTCTAGGTGGATGGATCGCCCTTCTGCATCGTCTCAATTCTCGCCGTGCCGTTGGCCAACTCTTGCTTGACTGCTTCAGGAACATCATAGCTTTCTCTCTTATCCCACATCTCGTCCCATCGCTCCGGACACTTCTCATTATTCCCACAGCCAGCAAAATGAACGAGAAGATCACCCTGCTCCCAATGTTCGCCGAGATCGTTGTAATTTGGATAAGCGTTCAGCGCCCGTTGCTTCATGATCGCCGTGTGGTCCCGGACAATTTGATGGTTCTTGAAAAGGTGCGTCCATCCGTCGTTTTCTGGGAATACCCAATCTTTCGCCGTTGCCAACGGGTCCGCCCACATCTCGAGCACCCAGTCTGACCAGTCGCCCCTGCGCATCAGGAAACTTCCAACGTTCTGACCCCAGAAGTCTTGTGCAATGAGGAAGTTCATGTCGTTCGGATTGGGGTCAGCAAGGGTCTTGAAGCCAAGCGGGCCGCCACCAACACCGACAATCTCTTGGTCAATAAGCATGTGTTCAAGCATTCCTTCCTTTGAAAGTACGTGTGTATGCAGGTCCAGGGAGGGCGTCATAATTATGATGTCAAGGTCGAGCCACCATATCCATTTCGCCTTGGGGAATCGATCAAACACGTCTCGTAGGATAGGAATTTTGTTCCAATAGATCTTCGCACCAAAGTCGTAGCTTGTTATGTTTGCCCATACGCACTCGTAGCCTACAAGGTGACTTATAAGCCTTACGCATGGGTCCACCAGGAGGGGTTCGACATACCCCATCGTTCCGCATAAGACATCCTGTTCTCATAGACCATCTCTTTCAAGCCAGGGGCGCCCGCCAACCCTCCAGTGCCAGAGCTCGCTGTTATCATTACTACCTCGCCAGGCTTGAAACGTGAGTCAGTCTTCGGCATCGAATCCGTGCCTTTGCTCGCCCAAGAGATATAGCCAGACGCCTTCCCGAGGTGATCAGGCAGAGGAGGATAATCAAGAATGTACTAAACGCGCAGCCGTTAGCGCGTTTGTTCCATTCCATACCTTGATAGTCGCTTACCAATGGGGCGAGGAATGCGACAAACACGAGAGGGAAGATGAGCAGCACTGAGTATTGTCGTGGCATGATTCGTCTTTTTTCTCAGACGAGCTTGACGTGTTGATTATAGGTCGATATTTTTGTAAGTCAAAAGTGTTAAGGAAGTTTTGGGAGCAGCGGAGCCTGCGGGGGTGGACAAAGGAAGGAGGGGCGACCGTGGACAAAGATTGAGATAGTGATGGCACCGTGCATAAGAGTAAGGCGTGAAAGATGTTTGTGGAAGTCACACAGAGGTTGTTAAAGAGTAGGGCGGTGTGCAGATATTGCGGAAGCAGGAAAGGGAATGAGTAATTAAATAGTAGTTTCTAGTGAAGGAAAAGAAAAACGCAAAACAGGCAAAAGCGTGGAACGGATGGAGGCTAAGGACTAGCAGAAGAATCTATGCTACGTATTCAGGCTATGTAGAGATGACTATTCCGTCTTGGATACGATCATACGAGCGTAAGCATGGCGAATCTGTCTACTCATCCTCATCATTCGTCCCCTAGGACACCCTTACTCACGACTACCCCGGCTGGGGGAAAGGCTGAAGATAGAAAAACAATGGTAACAGGAAGGCTTTGCGAGGTTGGCCTATGGAACCATGTGCAAAGACGAGGGAGCTGAGGGCGTATTCCAGTCTCCAGAGTTGACCATCTCACTAGCTTCGAAATGCCTGGTTCAGTAATCAATACCTTAAGGTAGGTAGGTACTTATGGGCATCAAGACATGCTCATCTTCAGCCACGTTGCTACGTGTCTATGTGCCACGAATTATCTTTGCCTGCCTAGCCATTCTGCTGGTCTATCGCCTGCTGAGATTAGTCCTGCACGACAGATAAGCCAAAATCCGTGTTCCAACGTCACACCCGCTCCATCACACTACTTAGTCTACGTTGGGCGCAGCTTCAGCACAACAGTGGAGTTGAAATCTAGGCAGGTAGTTTGTCGAGAGTACTTTACACAAGATCGCATGCATGGCGGTAAAGGCTTGATAAGGCAATGTACCAATGAGGAGCCCTAGAAGGCAAGACAGGGCTGCTTTGGCAGGGCTTAGCGTGTCTTAGTCACCGATTGCCAGGACTTACGGTACGGTGGACCACAACCCACTTGAGTGCACCTATCTATGAGGGCGGCCCAGACTTTTTCTACATTGACGGTGCATAGGTGCAATTGTTGTGCAAGTATTCCTGATTCCACGGCATGCCGACGCAAGCTCTAAAAGTAAATAAAGAACCCCCCTATCATTGATGATTATCACAAAAATATCCCTAATTGCTTCAGACTCCAAAGCTTCAAGATGTATGTATCTTCTGCGTCACTCGATTGCAACGTGCATCCGCGAGACCTCGAGCCTACCAACGACGTCTACTTCACTCGACACGTACCATTCAAAAGCCGCCAGGACTTGCGGTAGCATCACTGGAAGATGACCATTCCCCGCCTGTGGAGCGCGAAGGCCCCCCTGCACCCAGGGAACCTCCTCGTTTCGGTGGCGGTTGGGCACGAACCACACCCGTAGGTGCACTGACTCCAGAGGAGAAACAACTGCGATACGCTTTGCAAAGGTCTGCCAGGACAGTATCCCCGTCACCACTTCCCGAACAGCAACAAATTCAGCGCGACAACCGGTTCACGATCGCTCGAAGGGCTCCCGAACGGGACAGAGGACCAGACGGCAGTGCTCGTGGCCCGAGGGCCATCAATACCAATGCATCGGCTAATTGGTATTGTTCTTGCGGGTATACGAATCATCGCCTGAGCAAAGAATGCCGAAGCTGTCATAATCCTGCACCACCTCCGAAACCGGCTTCACAATCTACATTCCCACCCCGAAGCACGCAGAGTCATGGCATCCTCAGCAACGAGTCGGCACCGGCTTCGGAATGGGTACCCGAACATACGGTGCCTCCTAAAACCATGTGGGAGGGATCACCACATAGGTCTGCATTTCCGCATAACTCTCAACCTGTCGCAGCTCCCAAAACAGGGTCACGTGATAGATTTCTAGATGACCGTATTTCCGCTAAGACTTCACAAAATAAGACACCTCACGACCTGAATTCCATAGAGCCCGAACAAGACAGAAGCGACCTTGCTCAACATTGGAAACACATCAGACGTAAGTCAGCCGAGGTGATAGCACCCCCCACCGATGTCAAAGCTCCTGTTAAATCTCGGTCATCTATGGAGCCTCAAAAGTCCGCTGCATCTGGGAATGACACCAGTTCGTCGATATTGGAATTGGAGAGGCTAGGGCGGTTGGAACAAACCAAGAACGGCAGATACATTGGGCTTAATGCGGATAGTAAAATTTCCAAGGACGATGGTCTGCATGGCAGCCAAAACAAGTCGGAGGAAACTAAAGAGGGATCGACTGCAGATTTAAGGCCTGCGTCTAAGGACATCCAAAATCTTAAATACAAGCCTTCCAGCAAAATGAACCCTTGGACCTTGCAGCCACAATGGACCAAGGGAGGCGAATCCGCTGATCAACCTGTAGCTGCAAGATCTGCTTTCAATTCCAGCGGAGGCTGGAGCCGTTGGAAGCCTACGCCAGTTGAAAGCAGTCCAAATTCACCGCCCACACGAGAAGTAGACCACACATCTACAAGAAGCGGTCCAAATCAAAGGAGTATAGAGACGGAGAAGGTCCAATCCAGTACGCCCGCTGGAGGACAAACAAATCAGCACCCTCCTATATTGTCACGCGGTGAGAGATTTTCAATAGGTGCAGAGCCTGCAAAGGGTCGTTGGACGTCATGGATTCCACCTCTTATCGAAGAACGAACATCTCGAAACCTCAAATCCGACGAAGTTCGCGCATCGCCCGAAGAACCTTTTATTCTAGCCCCCAGCGGTGCGTCAGTTGAACGTGTCCCTATTCAGTATATTGCGCATCAGTACCCTGAGCGATCGGAGACGCGAGAACCTAGGAAAGAAAAGAAGAAGTCAAGGGGCAAGGATGATGTGTTTCTAGACGAATTGCAATCGTCAAACCGAAGTTTCAAATCAGAGTCTTCCACTTATTCTAGAGGGAGAGACAGAATGAGAAAGAAACGAACAAAATTTCAGTCTGAGTTTGAAGAAGATGAGGATGATGGTGCAGCTGCCAAGATTGAGCGTAGGCAGCAGCGCAAAATGGAGAAAGCCATGCAGAGGAGAGCCGCTCCGCCTACGCCGATCTATCTGCCAGAATTCATTAGTGTTTCTAATCTGGCCGCTGTCTTACGAGTCCGGGTGGAAGATTTTGCAAGCAGGATGCGTACCTTGGGGTTTGATGAGATCAACAACGACCATGTGCTCGACGCCGAGATTGCGGGTCTCATTGCTGCAGAATTTAACTTCGAGCCCATAATCAACCATGGTGCCAGTGAAGATCTAAAGGCGCGTCCTCCTGCCGAAGATAAATCTCTTTTACCTCCCAGACCACCAGTTGTAACCATCATGGGACACGTTGACCATGGAAAGACTACACTTCTGGACTGGTTGCGCAAATCATCCGTCGCAGCATCTGAATTTGGTGGCATTACCCAGCATATTGGGGCCTTTTCGGTACAGATGCCCTCTGGAAAGATCATTACATTCCTCGACACTCCTGGCCACGCCGCTTTTCTAAGTATGCGGCAACGGGGAGCCAATGTCACGGATATTGTTATCCTAGTTGTAGCGGCAGATGATAGTGTGAAGCCGCAGACCATTGAAGCGATCAAGCACGCTCAAGCCGCCAAGGTTCCAATCATTGTCGCTGTCAACAAGGTCGATAAGGAGGATTCAGATGTGGGTCGTGTCAAGCAGGATTTGGCGAGATACGGTGTTGAGATTGAAGACTATGGTGGCGATACGCAGGTTGTTTGTGTCAGCGGCAAGACCGGTCAAGGCATGGAAGAACTCGAAGACGCGGCCGTCGCTCTTGCAGACATACTAGACATGCGTGCCGAGACTGACGGCCAAGCCGAAGGTTGGGTTCTCGAAGCCACAACAAAGAAGGCAGGCCGAGTTGCTACAGTGCTTGTCCGGCGTGGTACGCTTAGATCTGGTGATGTCATCGTCGCCGGCACCACCTGGGGCCGAGTGCGAAGCCTTAAGAACGAAGCTGGCGTCCAAGTCCCCTCCGCTGGTCCAGGTACGCCTGTCGAAATCGACGGATGGAGAGAACAACCCGCCGCCGGCGACGAAGTCCTCCAAGCCGTCGACGAACAGCAAGCCAAATCCGTGGTTGAGCTCCGCCGCGAAGATCTAGAACGATCCCAAATGGCCACCGACATGACCGCCGTCAACGAAGCCCGCCGCATCGAGCAAGAGAAGCGCGAGGCGCAGGAGAAGCTTGAAGAAGAGGCCAAAGAAGCCGGTGAAAACGCTCCTCCCGCAACACCAGCAGAGAAACCAACCCAACAGCCAAGCATCAAGGAAGTCTTCTTCCTCATCAAGGGCGACGTCTCCGGTTCCGTCGAAGCTGTTCTTGACTCCATTGCCGCGCTCGGAAACTCCGAGGTCCGCGCACACATCCTGCGCTCTGGCGTCGGCCCTGTGTCTGAATTCGACATTGAGCACGCTGCCGCTGCCAAAGGCCAAATCATCGCTTTCAACGTGTCTATCGAGCCGGCGATGAGGCGCATGGCGGAACAGATGGGGGTGCGCATCCTCGAGGAGAATATCATCTACAGGCTTGTGGATGATGTCAAGGCGAAGCTGAGCGAAATGTTGCCGCCGCTGGTGACGCAGCGGGTGCTGGGAGAGGCAGAAGTGGCGCAGGTGTTTGAGATTAACGCCAGGGGGCGGCTGATGGTGCCTGTGGCTGGGTGCAGGGTCAGGAACGGGGTAGTGAGCAAGAGCGCTAAAGTTAGGGTGCTGAGGGGAAAAAATGTCGTCTATGATGGTATGTCGCTACTTTTCGTCCCCTAGTCTACGGAGAATGGTTTGCTAACTGTATGCCAGGTACTCTCACCTCTCTCAAAAACGTCAAAAAGGACGTGCCGGAAACGCGCAAGGGGAACGAGTGCGGCATGGGCTTTGACAAGTGGACGGAGTTCCAGGTCGGCGATCAGGTGCAGAGCTACGAGGAGAAGGTGGAGAAGAGGTATCTTTGAAGTTTCCCTTCGGGCATCTCTGGTAAAGTACATGTAAGACTAGGCCTAGATCAGATGGATCGTGTGTGTATATACGGGACCGCGATCAGGGAATCGGTAACGGTGTACATAACGCAGGAACGTAGAGGGGGTATTTTACGCTCGGGCTCTCTTGTTGCTTTCGCTTTTGTAGCGCGACCTACGTTTTCGCATACATACATCCATCCATCCCACCATCCCTCATCTCTTCCTCCCTCCATTTTCTTCTCCTCCCTCCTCACCCCCCCTTCCTCCACCACCCCCCCCTTCACCCCTTCACCTCTCCATTCCCCCCTCTCCCTCTCCATCCTCTCCATCCCCCTCCTTCAACCCTCACCCCTCCCTCCCTCCCTTCCTCCACCCCCCAAAAACCCTCCACCCAACCCCTTCACCGCTCCACCACCAACTACCGAACTGACACAAAAGTCGTGTTTCAGATGGAGAGCGTGTTGGTTTAATGCATGTGTTGTTGTTGTTGTTGTTGTTGTTGTTGTTGTTGTTGTGGTTGTGGTTGTGGTGGTGATGGTGGGAGTGGGTGGAAGGGGTAGTGGGTGGAAGAGGTAGTGAAGGCAGGGATTGAAGAGAGATAGTGGTAGATAGTGGTAGATAGATAGGATACTGTAGTGGTGTGTGTATGTGGTTGGGTGGTTGGTTGGTTAGTTGGTCTCGTGGGTTATAAAGGATATGGGGGTGGGTGAATGGTGTGTATCTATCTGGTGGGTGATTTGGTGGGGGGGGGATGGTTTTTTAAAAGGGAGGAATAAGGATGGAGGAGGATGGTTCGTTGGTTGTTTTTGGTGCGGGGGTTACTGACTGACTGACTGACTGGTGTTGTATCATTGACAAAAAGATGCGAGTGGAGTTGCTGTTACAGAAGATGGAAGGTGGAGTTGAGGTGTTGCTTTAACGAAAATCTGCCTGTAAGAGTACTGCGAGACTTTTTATTTACTGTCTTCGTTCGGCCTGTCTCTCAGCGCGTAATCGCGTCCGCCTGTGCTGTGAATATTACTACGCCTCAAATCATCTTTTTCGTCTCTTCCACCCTTAGACTACCCCGGAAATAACGCAGCCGCCACTCCATTCAAACTCCCCCCTTCGCCGCCTTCGTCGCCTTACTCGCCTGTGTAGCTTCTCCCTCACTCGCTCTCTTCCGCTTTGGTGTCGGCTTCGGCTTCTCGACCCTAGGTTTCGGCGCCGGGTTTGGTTTCGCTCTTGCTTTGACCTTGGCGTTACGTCGTGGTGCTTTCCCACCAGTTGACATCCTAGGATATTTGATTCGCCGATTGACTGGGCGTGGTTTGTCGTTTTTCAATACTTCAGGGCGGTCCTCTCCGTGCCAGACCTCTTCGGGCTTGATTATTGGCTTGAATGGTTCTGTTTCGCCACCCCTTGCAACGCCACTGCTGGACCGCTCGTGGTGAGGTTTCTTTGTTTCATCGGGTGCACTTATAGTGCTTGCTGAAGATTCAACAGAGGGAGAGCGATTAGACGTAGTGGTGTGAGCTTCGTTGATGCCGGAGCGGGGCGCCTCTATGCTAAGAAGGGAGGAGTTGGGGACATAGCGAGCTATGCAGGACTCGGGAAGGGAGTGTTGGATTTTAACGGAGAGCCAGAAGGAGGTTGAGAGGTCCGATGTGAGAATCTGTGAGCGTAGTGTAAGCAAGACCGTTCATCGGCGGATGTGGTAAAACTGTATCGCAGACAAAGAATCAAATATTATGAAGTACGGGTTCGGTATTATCGCTCTGACGGACCAATGTTGCAAAAGCCAGCATAACGTGTTCTAAGGGGGACAGATTGTTCACAGTCCGCACGAAGCAGATGTACAGGCGTACTGACAGCATTAAACCACGCCAACTTGTACGCGGTTGGTAAAGTGGATTTGTCTAGCTCGCGCATAATCGTCAACTCGAGTTTGGCGCGTGAAATATTGAAGGCCGTGTTGGCTGCCACATTCCCGTTGACGTAATCGTTGGCGTGGGTGACATAGAGCTCGAGAATTCCCTGGTGATGAAATCAGTTGATGTGAAATACGTAGGCGGTAGGAGTTGAAGAAGATTTGCAGAGGCTTACTGGCATGATTGCGGTCTGCTGAAATCGCGACAATTGCGGCGGTAGGCGGTACAACAACTCAGTGGACGATAAATCGTCTGGAAACGATCGATGAAAGAGCGGCAGCTGAAGATCTGATCCTTATGTTCAATGCCGGACAAACAAAGCAATGTGTGGTCCCAGCACCTGCATTCGTTGATAACGAAGGCGGTGGTGGTAAGGCTTTACGGGCGGACAGAGGTATTTGTTGATCCCAAGTTGTTGTGAATACCGCCCGTCTTTGTCGTCCATCGTCATTGGTGAATGGCGATTCCATCTGTTCACATCAGCGCTAGAGGGTTTCCGAAATTTCGCCGAAATGGTAGTCTTTGCTGTTCCGTTGTGTAGGTTGATAGAACCAAGAGGGTCAGTACTGAAGGTACGATACGAGATTGCATTCAGATAGTCCAAAAGCTATGGTGGCAGCAGAAGGTATCTTGAAACACCTTGTCACATATTGGTCGAGATGGGGGCAAGATAGTGTGATATGACTAGAATGATATGAAGGAGAGTAGATACCTATTGCATACGCATTGACAATTCGAGTGATAAGCTATAAATTAAGATACTGACATACACTGTAAAACTGGCGTGACCGGGTGTTCATCGATCTAGCGACATATTGCACTGTCGAACCAGAAAGCTGTTTTAGACACTAGTCCAAAGCCATAGTATGAAGGAGATCATTAGCATCCGAATAGGAGAAGGTTCGCTGAGATCGGACTCTATGAGGAAATCTAAGTTTCCAGTCACGGCTCAGATGCTTCGAATTGTAGGTGAGATATGTCTGTGCGATTGATACTCGTGTTTGGCGTAGTAGTTCGATGTAAACGGTCCTGGACTTTGTAAAGGCAGCCTGGGCCTCGCCATATAATCATCGCCCAAGACCTTCGTCTACCAGTCAAGATATGGTTCGCCAGTTTGACTACCTTCAGAGCTTGGAAGGTTTTATCCTTACCACTGGTGATGTCTGCACTTTATGGTCAAAGTGGCTACCCACAAGCGCGTGGATCCACCTCCATTGATGGGTCTGACCATTCGCAATGATTTTGTGATCCAGGGGAAATGATGACCGAATCATTAGGATATCCGGTCCAGGTTGCTAGTAAGCCCCAGTTAGGATGGTTTACGTGGCCACTATCTCGACTTCCACCTTACTCTTCCCACCCACTTCGCCCAATTTTGCACATCCTCTCTCTCCATTAGCCTCTCCACACTCCAGTAATCTTTCCCCAGTTCTTCATTACTAGCAGCTCTATGTACAAAGCTATGACAAGCTCGACAAAGCCATGCCACACTGTTTAACCTCCATTCTTCATGCCAACCTCTCTTGATAGCCTTTGTATGTATTTGTCTCGGCACGAGGTGATGGTACGTCAGAGGTATCCAGCTTCGATCGCAGATCTCACAAGCGGATGCGCGGGTGGATGACCACACGGGAGGTGAAGCTGTGACGATATTGACGTAGTCTTTGAAATATAGGGGTGAGAAGTTTGGGCAGATCTGAGGGGTCAAGGAGAATGGCGTAGGTCTTGAGGGAATCGGCGACAGAAGATGGGATACTTGACAAGTTACCTTCTATCGTTTGTGACGATATTGGATCGTTGTAAGCCTTAGCGAGGCGACCGTCCCTCTGGATAGCCGAATATGACAGCGTTTGTAGGTCTCGCGGTAATGAGTCGAACAACTCTGTTGCCAGGAACTAAAGGCTTTTAGTGCTTTGTTCTAGCAGATTGAGGAAGTGCTCATACATCTACAAAGTCAATTAAATCCTCCGCCCCATTGCCAACCTCCTGTTCGACATAGTTGGCACCTCTTACCGCATTCTTGCGGTTCTTCGCACCTTTTTTGTTCACGGGCTTTGCCGGTCTTGTGAGGAGTCTGTGGACGATTGGCCCAGAGAAACAATCACGAAAGGTCTCATAATTGCCTCGATGTTCTTCATCTGACATGGAGATGGTGCTGCTGTCAGTACGACGAGATATGTGACCGATATCGACATCAGAGGTCGGGAATTGAGGTATGTAGTTCCGGCGGCTACGTCATTGCCGCCAAGAAGGCCCTAATCGATAGGAGTACTCCCGGGCCCGTGCACGTTCCGGTCCCGTGCACACCCTAACCCCGATTAGTAACCAATACTATTTTTATTATTATTCAACCACCATTCATAGAATCAAATTGCAATTAATATAGAGAGTTGTCGATATCTATATGAAGCTTCCAAGCTATAAGAATTAATCATCAAATCGCTTAGAAGCTTTGAATTGCCTTCCAGCTCGCGTAGACCTGATTTGACTAGGCCCCCTTTCCACCTCCTCAATAGCAACAAAATCAGTGAATTGCTGTACTTTCACCTCTTTAGACTTCTTCTTTTGCCCTTTCTGAAGCTCTTTAGCCTTCAGCTTTTGCTCCTGAACTAGACGTCGTTGCTTCAATTCCTTCGCCCGTAGCTCCTTTTTTCGCTTCGCTTCCTCCTTCCGTTCCGCCTTCTTTTTTTCCCGTTCCACCTTTCTTTCAGCTATTAAACGCTGTTCCTCTAGCTTTCTAAGCTCCCTTTGTTCCTTTTCTTCAGCCTTTTGAATAGCAGCTTGCTGTTCCTCTTCGATTCTTTGAATTTGACGATCACGAGCCGCCTGAATCTTATTAGAACTAAAAAACATCCCCTTTGCCTCACCATTAACCCCTAAATCGTCAAATAAAGGCTTTCCACGTCGTCTGCGACTTCTTTCAATACGTACTGTTCGTCGAAGGCCTTCATTTTCTGCTTTTAGAAGAGCAACATCTGTAGTAAGCTTTTTCATCGTATTGTTCAACTTACGAGCTTTCGAACCAATTACTTCTCCTACAACTGACTTCATTAATCGTCGAACCTTTCTTCAATCAGCTTCTGACAATGCTGAAGAAGAAGAATGGCTTGAAACAGGTCTAGCGTCCGATTTAATCTGCTTTATGACCTGTGACGAATTGAAAGGCAGCAATCCTGTCTTTTCCCATTCACTTTTTATGTTGGCATGCGTGAAAGCAGCTTGATATGCAGGTCAAAACAGGTCAAAGAAGTCTCTTTTTGATATTCGAGAAAGTCCTTGACTCTTAAAGATTCAGTCGTTCAGGTTTTGCGAGTAGTAATTGACCAAAGGATTGAATAAGCTCACATTCAGAGGTTGAAGACGATGCGTAGAATGAGGAGAATATAAAGCCACGAGCACCTTGTTCTGCTCACACCAGTCAAGAAACTTCATGTTGATATGACTGTCATGCCCGTCAACAAATAGAAGGCGATAATCCCGTGAATTTCTGGCTTTTGACCTCGTATTTCGGTCAAATACGATAGTGAGCCAAGAGTAGATCAATTCATCGTTGGTTCAGCCAGTAGCGAAGGAAGCAAAGAAGCAGGATTGCTCTTTGGAGTCATATTCAGTAAGCCAGCTGTCCTGAATATTACCTGATATCGCCTGATAAATGATCGAAGGGGGTATATAGGTCATATTCATGCAAATGGTTGCAATCAAGGTAATTCATTCTCTATTGCCGTCTTGATCAGCACCCAGCAATTTGCCACTGTCAAGATGCTTTAGACTGAAGACTCTTCGAGTCTTTTGAAGCAGTTCAAGTAGAAAGCTCTTTTCATCCATATTGTATGTGTTTTTAGGAAGAACCTCATATTCTTCGATT